>ERZ827150.2172-NODE-2172-length-21925-cov-8.089438_pt1 | contig 21925 bp, 22 predicted proteins | sample MGYA00519779_ERZ827150 | MGnify/ENA primary metagenome ERZ827150 (study PRJEB31778, sample SAMEA3449267) | human gut metagenome | biome: human gut; feature: human-associated habitat; material: faeces | place: United Kingdom | collected 2010/2012 ...
CCGGCAAGCTGCAGATGACTATCGAGACCGTGGTGGGTATGTTCGACGGCATGGCCAAGGGCAACAGCCCCCACCGCAACAAGTTCCTGGGTGCCTACATCTTCGGCGCCGGTGTGTATATCTTCATCGGCACGCTGTTTGAGCTGTTCGGTTTCCAGGCCATCACCACCAATGGCCACACCATCGCCCTGCCGGCCCCGCTGTCCGATGTGAACGCAGCCATCTCCCTGGGCTGCCTGTCCTACGGCGTCATTCTGGTGGGCGGCATCGTGGCCAACGGCCTCAAGGGCGCGGGCAAGGCCCTGAAGGACTTCTCCCTGCCCATCTCCATGAGCTTCCGTATGTTCGGCGCGCTGCTCAGCGGTCTGCTGGTGACGGAGCTGGTCTACTACTATGTGACACTGAGCTATGTGATCCCCGTGGTCGTGGCGGTGCTGTTCACCCTGCTCCACGCGCTGATCCAGGCCTATGTGCTCACCACCCTGACCTCCATGTTCTACGGAGAGACCACGGAGAAGCACGCGCCCAAGCCCAAAAAAACCAAAAAAGTCAAAGCTGAAACTGTAAATAACTGACGGAGGAAAGAGAGATCATGAAGAAACTGACCAATAAGAAGGCTGTTGCCCTGCTGCTGTGCCTGGTGCTGGCACTGACCGCACTGTTCACCGTGACCGCGTTTGCCGACACCGAGCCCACCGCCGATGCCCCTGCCCAGACGGAGCAGACCACCGACAGCAGCGTTGACAGCGCCAAGGCCATGGCGTCCGCCATCGCCATCGGCGTGGCCGCCGCCGGCGGCGCCATCGGCATGGGCATGGCCATCTCCAAGTCCGCTGAGGGCATTGCCCGCCAGCCGGAGGCCGAGGGCAAGATCCGCACCACCATGATGCTGGGCCTTGTGTTCCTGGAAACCGCCATCATCTACGCCCTGCTGGTGGTCATCCTTATCATCTTTGTACTGTAAGAAACGGAGAGAGAAGCTATGAACATCCTTCTGAATATTGATTGGCAGCAGATCCTGCTGCACCTGTTCAACTTCTCCATTCTGGTGGGCGGCCTGTACCTGCTGCTGTTCAAGCCGGTGAAGAACTTCATGGATAAGCGCGCCAAGCACTATCAGGACATGGAGACTGCCGCCGTGGAGCGGGAGAAGGCCACTGCCGAGATGGAGGCGGCCATGCAGCAGCGTCAGGCCGTGCTGGACGCGGAGCTGGACGAAAAGCGCGCCGCCGCCGCCAAGGAGGCGGAGGCCTACGCCCAGCAGCAGCGTGACGCCGCCCGTGAGCAGGCGGACAAGATCGTTGCCGCCGCCCGGGAGAATGCAGAGAACGACCGCAAGAAGATCGTGGCAGAGGCCAACCGCGAGGCCGTGTCCATCGCGGAGGCCGCCATGGAGAAGCTGCTGGCGAAGGAGACTTCCCACGCCTATGACGCGTTTGTAAACGCAGCCGAGGGGGAGGAGAAGCATGAGCACGAATGATCCCCGCCTGACCGCCAACCTGTTCAGCGTCTGCCCGCCCGATGACGCGCAGCGCGCCAGACTGGAGGAAGTGCTGGCAAAGAAATACGGCCGGCCGGTGGAGCTTTCGTGGCAGGAGGATAAGACCGCGTCCGGCGGCTTCCGCATCGAGATCGGCTCCGAGGTCATCGACTGGACGGCGGAGGGTCGTCTGGGCCAACTGAAGGAGCGCCTTGCCGCGCTGAAGGCCGGCGAGCAGTCCGTGATCCCGCTGATCCGCGACACCGTCCGGGACTGGGTGCCGGAGGTCTGCGCCCGCGAGGTGGGCAGCGTGCTGTCCGTGGCGGACGGCATCGCCTATGTGGACGGCCTGGAGGACGCGGCCTACGGCGAGATCCTGCTCTTTGAGGGCGGCATCCGGGGCATGGTGCAGGAGCTGCGGGGTCACCGCATCGGCTGCATCCTGTTCGGCCGGGTGGAGGAGGTCAGCGAGGGCAGCGCCGTGTACCGCACCGGCAAGACCGCCGGTATCGGTGTGTCCGACGCCATGATCGGCCGCGTGGTGGACGCGCTGGGCGCGCCCATTGACGACGGCGGTGAGATCCCCGCCGACGACTACCGTATGATCGAAAGCCCGGCACCCGGCATCATCGACCGCCAGCCGGTGAACACCCCCATGCAGACCGGTATCCTGTCCATCGACTCCATGTTCCCCATCGGACGGGGTCAGCGTGAGCTGATCATCGGCGACCGCCAGACCGGTAAGACATCCATCGCCATCGACACCATCCTGAACCAGAAGGGGAAGGACATGATCTGCATCTATGTGGCCATCGGCCAGAAGGCCAGCTCTGTGGCGCAGATCGCGGAGATGCTGCGCAAGCACGACGCCATGGCGTACACCATCATCGTCTGCGCCAGCGCCGGTGAGTCCGCCTCCATGCAGTATATCGCGCCCTATGCCGGCGCGTCCATCGGCGAGTATTTCATGAACAAGGGCAAGGACGTGCTGATCGTCTACGACGATCTTTCCAAGCACGCCATCGCCTACCGCGCACTGAGCCTGCTGCTGGGACGTTCTCCCGGCCGTGAGGCCTACCCCGGCGACGTGTTCTATCTGCACTCCCGCCTGCTGGAGCGCGCAGCGCGCCTCAGCGATGCACGGGGCGGCGGCAGCATGACCGCCCTGCCCATCGTGGAGACGCAGGCCGGCGATGTGTCCGCCTACATCCCCACCAACATCATCTCCATCACCGACGGCCAGATCTTTCTGGAGAGCAGCCTGTTCTTTTCCGGCCACCGCCCCGCCGTGAACGTGGGACTTTCCGTGTCCCGTGTGGGCGGCGCGGCTCAGACAAAGGCCATGAAGAAGGCGGTCGGCACGCTGCGCCTCGATCTGGCGCAGTACCGCGAGATGGAGGTCTTTACCCAGTTCTCCAGCGATCTGGACGAGGACACCAAGAACCAGCTGGCCTATGGCCAGAGCCTGATGTACATCCTGCGTCAGGGCCGGTGCAGTCCGCTCAGTCAGGCCCAGCAGATCGTCACGCTGGTGACGGCCATGGCCCGCATCTATCAGCAGGTGCCGGTGGCGCAGGTCTGCTCGCTGCGGGACTACCTTCTGGGCGAGTTCGCCGCCGGACGGCCCCAGCTCCTGCAGGAGCTGGAGCAGGGCGCGGCGCTGACCGACGAGGTGCGCCAGCAGATCGTGGACTTTGCAAAGACCGCGCTGGAGAAGTTCCGGCGCGCAGGCGGGCGGTGAGGCCATGGCCAGCACAAGTGAGATCCGCCGCCGCATCGGAAGCGTCCGGCAGACCCAGAAGATCACCCACGCCATGTACCTGATCTCCCAGGCCAAGCTGCGCAAGGCCAAGGCGGATCTGAGCAATACCCGTCCCTACTTCGATGCATTGCAGCGGGAGATCGGCCGCGTGTTCAACGCCGACGACACCGCGGAGAGCCGGTATCTCTGCGATGAGAACAGCAAGCCGCTGCCCGGCGTGGCCGCTTGCCTGCTGATCACGGCGGATAAGGGACTTGCCGGCGCCTACAACCAGAACGCCATCCGGCAGGCGCAGAAATTTCTCGCCGCTAACGAGGGCGCGGTGCTGTATGTGGTGGGCGAGTATGGCCGCCGCTGGTTCAGCCAGCGGGGCATCCCCATCGAAAAGAGCTTTCTCTACACCGCGCAGAACCCCACGCTGCGGCGCGCCCGCCAGATCGGCGAGCTGCTGCTGGAGCGGTACGACGCCGGTGCCATCAACGCCGTACACGTCATTTACACGGATATGAAAAACGGACTGGAGGCCACGGTGCGTCAGGCGCAGCTGCTGCCCCTGCACCGGGAGCGGTTCTCCGCCGCCAAGGCGGATACCGCCGGCGACCCCGTGTTCGAATTTATCCCCAGCGCCGCCGCCGTGCTGAATAACGCGGTGCGAAGCTGCCTGACCGGCTTTATTTACAGCGCGCTGGTGGACAGCTTTTGCAGCGAGCAGAGCGCCCGCATGACCGCCATGAACGCGGCGGATCAGAACGCGGAGGAGCTGCTGAAGGATCTGTCCGTGCAGTACAACCGGGCGCGTCAGGCCGCCATCACCCAGGAGATCACCGAGGTCTCCGCCGGTGAGCGCGCCCAGCGCAGCAAGAAAGAAAAGGAGGGCTGACCTCAATGAAACAAGGAACCATCACGGGCATTTCAGGCCCCGTGATCGACGTACATTTCCCGGAGGGGAGCCTGCCCGCCATCAATGAGGCGCTGACCGTGGAGGCAAACGGCACGCGCTACACCATGGAGGTGGAGCAGCATCTGGAGAACAAGACGGTGCGCTGCGTCATGATGGCCGGCAGCGACGGCCTCAGCCGGGGCCTGACCGTCACCGCTACCGGCCACGGCATCTCCGTACCGGTGGGCGAGGCCACACTGGGCCGTATGTTCAACGTGCTGGGTGACCCCATCGACGGCGAGGCGCCGGTAAGCGCCGACGCCCCCCGTTGGGAGATCCACCGCAGCGCCCCCACCTTTGCCGAGCAGATGCCCGCCGCCGATATTCTGGAAACGGGCATCAAGGTCATCGACCTCATCGAGCCGTATCCCAAGGGCGGCAAGATCGGCCTGTTCGGCGGTGCTGGCGTGGGCAAGACCGTGCTGATTCAGGAGCTGATCCACAACGTGGCCATGGAGCACGGCGGCTATTCCATCTTCACCGGCGTGGGCGAGCGCAGCCGCGAGGGCAACGACCTGTGGGGCGAGATGCAGGAGAGCGGCGTGTCCGACAAGACGGCGCTGGTCTTCGGCCAGATGAACGAGTCCCCCGGCGTCCGTATGCGCGTGGCACTGTCTGGCCTGACCATGGCGGAGTATTTCCGCGACGTGGAGCACAAGGACGTGCTGCTGTTCATCGACAACATCTTCCGCTTCGTCCAGGCGGGCAGTGAGGTGTCCACGCTGCTGGGCCGTATGCCCTCCGCCGTGGGCTACCAGCCCACGCTGGCCGGCGAGATGGGCGCTCTGCAGGAGCGCATCACCTCCACCAAGGACGGCTCCGTCACCTCCGTACAGGCGGTGTATGTCCCCGCCGACGACCTGACCGACCCCGCCCCCGCCACCACGTTCTCCCATCTGGACGCCACCACCGTGCTGAGCCGTAAGATCGCGGAGCAGGGCATCTACCCCGCCGTGGATCCGCTGGAGTCCACCTCCCGCATTCTGGAGCCGGACATCGTGGGCGAGGAGCATTACAACATCGCCCGCGCCGTCCAGTCCACGCTGCAAAAGTACCGTGAGCTGCAGGATATCATCGCCATTCTGGGTATGGAGGAGCTGAGCGACGAGGATAAAAAGACCGTCGCCCGCGCCCGCCGCATCCAGCGCTTCCTGTCCCAGCCCTTCTACGTGGCGGAGAAGTTCAGCGGCGCACCCGGCGTGTTCGTGCCGCTGCACGAGACGCTGCGCGGCTTCAAGGAGATCCTGTCCGGCAGCATGGACGAGTATCCCGAGGCGGCCTTCTTCAACGCCGGTACCATCGACGACGTGATCCGCAAGGCGGAGCAGATGAAGAAAGGCGGCATGTGATGGCGGCCCCGTTCCATCTGGATATTCTGGCGGCCAGCGTCCCGTTTTACCGGGGCGAATGCGTGTCGCTGGTGGTGCCTACCACCGACGGCGAGTTCGGCATACTGGCCAACCACAGCAACGCCGTGGGCGCTGTCTGCGCCGGTGAGCTGCGGTTCGAGACGGCGGAGGGCGAGCACCGCCGCGCCGCCGTGGCGCCCGGCCTGTTCAAGATCGAGGACGGCCGCGTACTGCTGCTGGTGGACGCCGCCGAGCGTCCGGAGGATATCGACGTGAACCGCGCCCTCCGCGCCCGCGAGGAGGCGGAGGAGCAGCTGCGGCAGAAGCGCAGCATGGCGGAGTACCAGCTGGCGCAGGGCAATCTGGCCCGCGCCCTCAACCGCCTGCGTGTCAGCGGCAGAGGATAAGTGCATAAAAAAGAGCTGCGGCAGCGCCGCAGCTCTTTTTTATGCGCGTTTTAGGCTCAGATGCCCAGCTTTTCCAGTGCCGCCAGTTTCAGGCAGGTGCAGAACACGGCGATGGCCTGCTCCAGCTCCGCCACCGGCGGGAAGGAGGGGGCAATGCGGATGTTGCTGTCGTTGGGGTCGACGCCGTAGGGGAAGGTGGCGCCCGCGCCGGTCATGGTGACGCCCGCCTCCTTACACAGCGCCAGCGTCCGCTTGGCGCAGCCGGGCATGGTGTCCAGACTGACGAAATAGCCGCCCACGGGACGCTTGTAGTCCGCAATGCCCAGCGGGGCGATCTCCCGGTCCAGCGCGTCCAGCACCGCGTGGAACTTGGGGGCCAGCACGGCGGCGTGCTGCCGCATCAGCGCCAGCGTGTGGGCCTTGTCCTGCAAAAACAGCACATGGCGCAGCTGGTTGATCTTGTCAAATCCGATGGTCTGGACGTTGATGAGCTTGGTGAGATAGGCGATGTTGGCCTCGCTGGCCGCCATCACTGCCACGCCCGCGCCGGGGAATGTCACCTTGCTGGTGGACGCGAACTCGTACACCATGTCGGCGTTGCCGTACTGGGCGCACAGGCTGATGATATCGGGGAACGGCACAAAGTCGCCGTCAAACTCATGGATGCAGTAGGCGTTGTCCCACATCAGCATGAAGTCCGGCGCGGCGGGCTTCATGGCCGCCAGACGGCGGATGGTATCCTCGCTGTACACCACGCCCTCCGGATTGGCGTATTTAGGCACGTTCCACATACCCTTCACCGCCGGGTCGCGGATCAGCTCCTCCACCATATCCATGTCGGGGCCGTCGGCGGTCATGGGGATGTTGATCATCTCCACGCCGAAGCTCTCCGTCACCTTGAAGTGCCGGTCGTAGCCGGGGACGGGGCAGAGCCACTTCACCTTGTCCAGCTTGCTCCACGGCTTCTCACTGCGGCGCATCCCGTGGGTGAATGCCTTGGAGACGGCGTCGTACATCAGCTGCAGGCTGGCGTTGCCGCCGACGAACACCTGCTCGGGCTTGCAGCCCAGAATATCCGCGAACAGCCGCCGCGCCGCGGGGATGCCCGCCACCTCGCCGTAGTTCCGGGTCTCCACGCCGTCGGACAGAAACTGCTCCGACCGGGTCAGCACACCGAGAATGGGCATCACCAGCTCCAGCTGCTCCCGTCCCGGCTTGCCCCGGGCCATATTCAGCGCCAGATGGAGCGCCTTGGCGTCCTCATATTCCTTCTGCACGGCGGCGTATTCCGCCTGCCGCTCCGCCGCTGTCATCTCTGCATATTTCTTCTTCATCATACAGGACCTCCGCCGTATTTTTTTGCGATTATACACGCTTTGCCACGCCTTGGCAATCACTTTTTTCGAATCTCATAGATGTCCGTCCGCCGTGCCGACAGAATGGGGAGCTGTCTGCGTACTGCGGACACCTGCGCCATGTCCAGCTCCGTCACCGCCACCTCCTCACCGGCACCGCACTGATGGAGGACGGCGCCCCACGGGTCGCAGACGATGGAGTGGCCCCACGCCACATAGGAGGCCGCCTCGTCCCGGGCCGGGGAGACGCCCACGGTGAACAGCTGGTTGTCCACGGCACGCTGCCGGAACAGCAGCTCCCAGTGGGCAGGGCCGGTGGTCATATTGAACGCCGCCGGTACCAGCAGTACCTGCGCGCCCGCCAGCGTCATCAGCCGCGACAGCTCCTGAAACCGCAGGTCAAAGCAGATGCAAAGCCCCATTTTGCCCCAAGGCGTGTCGAACACCGTCACGTCGTCTCCGGCTGTCAGGGTGTCCGACTCCCGAAAACGCTGGCCGCCGTCCACGTCGATGTCGAAAAGGTGCATCTTCCGGTGCCGGGCGGCGCACCGTCCGTCCGGCGCAAAGACATAGCTGGTGTTGTACACCCTGCCGCTGTCCAGCTCCGGGATGGAGCCGCCCATCACCCACAGGTGGTTTTCCGCAGCGGCGCGGGACAGCATCTGATACGCCGCACCGCCTGCCGCCTCGCCGTAGGCGCGGAAGCAGCCGTTGTCGTAGGGGCAGCAGAACATCTCCGGCAGCACTGCCATGTCCGCCCCCTTCACGGAGGCCAGCAGCGCCTCCGCGTGTCGGAGGTTTTCCGCCTTGTCCGCCGTGACTGCCATCTGTATCTGCGCAAGCCTCATACCGCCACGCTCCTTCTCAGTATTCCCGCAGCACCAGCTCGGTCACGCCCTCGCTGATGCTGACCATGCGCTTGACCTGACTGCGATGCCCGTAGGTCAGCCACAGCATATCCCGAATGGCCGTGCCGCCGCGATAGCCGTGGATCAGCCGCAGCCGATAGGTGCCAAGACCAGCCCGGCGCAGGGCGGCGTCTACCGCGATCTGCGCCTGATAGGTATTCATGCCGTGGAGATCCAGCTCCACCACACCTCCGGTCATGATACCGCCTCCTTTCACTCCCTACCATCATACGGGAAATGAATTGTATTTTCAACCGTTTTGTGGTAAGATGCCCTCTGAGAATACAGATTGTGAGGGAGCTATGAAGATTTTAGTGGTATCCGATTCCCACGGCAAGGTGGATAACCTGATACGGGCGGTGGAGCTGACCCACCCCGACTATGTGCTGCATCTGGGCGACTGCCAGCGGGATCTGGAAAAGCTGCGGCAGGCGTTTCCCGTGCTGCCCATGGAGGGCGTACCGGGGAACTGCGACTACGGCAGCTGCGACCAGCCGGAGCGGCTCATCGAGCTGGGCTGCGTGCGTATCCTGATGCTCCACGGCCACACACGGGGCGTGAAGTCCGACGTGATGCGGGCGGTGTGGGCCGCCCGGGAGTGCGGTGCGCAGGTGCTGCTGTTCGGTCACACCCATCGTCCCATGGTGGACAACGACGGCGCGCTGCTGGTGCTGAACCCCGGTGCTGCCGGCGACCCGCTGCGCCCCACCTGCGGCCTCCTCACCATTGAAAACGGCAAAGCGGACGTGGGGACGCTGGCCATCTGAAAGGAGCAACACCATGCTGACGATCGGCTGTCACCTCTCCGCCTCCGACGGTTTTCTGGCCATGGGGCGGACGGCGCTGGACATCGGCGCCAATACATTCCAGTTTTTCACCCGCAATCCCCGGGGCAGCAAGGCCAAGGCCATCGACCCCGACGACGCGGCGGCGCTGATGGCGCTGCTGGCGGAAAACGGGTTTGGGCCGCTGGTGGCCCACGCGCCCTACACCATCAATCCCTGCTCCAAGACGGAGCGTACCCGGGAGTTTGCCCGCATGACGCTGGCGGACGACCTGAAACGTATGGAATACCTGCCGGGGAACTACTACAACTTCCACCCCGGCAGCCACACGGAGCAGGGGATGGAGACGGGCATCCGCCAGATCGCGGAGACCCTCAACGCCATCCTCCGGCCGGAATACCGCACCACGGTGCTGCTGGAGACCATGTCCGGCAAGGGCTCGGAGGTGGGCGGCCGCTTCGAGGAGCTGCGGGAGATCATCGACCGCACGGAGCTGGGGGAAAAGGTGGGCGTCTGTCTGGACACCTGCCACGTCTCCGACGCGGGCTACGACATCGCCGGGGACATCGACGGCGTGCTGACGGAGTTTGACCGGGTCATCGGCCTTGCAAAGTTGAAGGCGGTGCATATCAACGACAGCATGAACCCGCTGGGCGCCCACAAGGACCGCCACGCCCGTATCGGCGAGGGGTATCTGGGGGAGGCGGCCTTTGGCCGCATCATCAACCACCCGGCGCTGCGGGAGCTGCCCTTTATTCTGGAGACGCCCAACGATCTGGCGGGATACGCCCGGGAGATCGCGCGGCTGCGGGAGCTGAGGGCGGAATGATGCTGGGCATATCGGCGATTTTTCTTTTCCTGCTGGGCGCGGCGGGGCTGGCGTTCCACTCCACCCTGCCCGCCACGGGTCATATCCGCCCCGGCTTTTTCGTGTTTTACACCAATTTGAGCAATCTGCTGCTGGCGGTATACCAGCTGGCGCTGGGCGTCAGCAGCTTCTTCCCCGGCAGCGGCGTGCTCCGGCTGCTCAGCGCCCCCGGCATGGCGCTGAGCATGACGCTGTGCATCTTCGTGACACACCTGATCTACCAGTGGGTGCTGGTGCCGTCGGCCACCAAGAGCGGCAAGAGCCTGTCGGATATCGGGCTGAGCAGCTTCGGCAACCTGTGCGTCCACTATATCGTGCCGTGGCTGACGGTGGTGCAGTGGCTGCTGTGGCAGGACAAGAGCGGTCTGACGGTGCGGCACGCCCTGTATTGGCTGGCGCTGCCGCTGGCGTATTTCGCCTTCGGTATGGCGCGGGGCGCCACGGGAAAACCCATCGGCCACACGAAGCACTGCTACCCCTACCCCTTTATGGATCCGCAGGTCATGGGCAAGCGGTTCTGGCCGGTGGTGCTGCTGCTCGTCATCGCCTTTTTCGGACTGGGCTGCCTGTTCGTGGGCGTGGGCCGACTACTGTGAGATGAAAAAAGAGAGGCGTTCCGGGAGGAACGCCTCTCTTTTTTCGTTGCAGGGCGGCTCAATAGCCGATCTTGCGGTCCACATACCGCTTCAGCGGGCGGCCGGCGGCATAGTTCTCCAGATCCTCGCAGAACAGGGCTACATTTTTGTCGCGGGTATAGCCCAGACTCATCTGGCCGGAGATATGGGGCGTGATAAGCAGGTTCTTGGCGTCCCACACCGGGTCTCCCGCGGGGATGGGCTCCTTTTCAAACACATCCAGCGCCGCGCCTGCCAGTTTCCCGGCGTTCAGCGCCTCCACCAGCGCGGACTGGTCAATGGCGGTGCCGCGGCCTACGTTGACCACATACGCCGTCTCCGGCAGCAGGGCGATGCGGCCGCGGGACAGGATACCCACGGTGTCCGCCGTGGAGGGCAGCGCCATCACCAGAATATCGGTATCCGGCAGCAGGCTGTCCAGCTCTGCGTGGGTGTACACCCCGTCAAAGGCGGGGTCGGCGGCTTTCTTGGTGCGGCGGACGCCCCGGATCTCCTTGGCGCCCATGGCCTTGGCGCGGCGGGCAAACTCCGTGCCGATATCGCCGGTACCCAGCACCGTGATGGTGCTGCCAATGATGGAGCGCATGGGCATTACCGGCCCCCAGCGGTGGGCGTCGGCATGGTGCAGATAGGTGTCGGCGTGACGCAGCAGCATCAGCGTGACCATGATGAGATGCTCGGCGATGGTGACGCCGTAGGCGCCGGAGGAGTTGCTCAGCATCACCTCCGGCGAGGGGTACAGGGCGTCGTCCAGATAGGCGTCCACGCCGGCAAAGCTGCCGCAGAACCACTTCATGCCGGTGAAGGCCTTCAGGTCGCCGGGCTTGGGCATCCCGTGCACCACCTCATAGGTGCCGGCCAGCTCCGCCGGCACACGGCAGTCGGGGTAGTAGTCCACCGCAAAGCCGCAGCGTGCGGCGGTGCTGTCGATGAGCGCGTGGTGAGACGGCTCCAAATAATCTGCGAGAACGGCAATTTTCTTCATCGGTATACCTCCAGTATTTTTTCCGCGCAGCGCATCCCGTCAGCGGCGGCGGACAGGATACCGCCGGCATAGCCGGCGCCCTCGCCGCAGGGGTACACGCCGCGGATATTGGCCTCATAGTGTTCATCCCGTACCAGCCGCACCGGGGAGGACGAGCGGGTCTCCACACCGGTGAGCAGGGCGTCTGGGTCGTCGTAGCCCCGGAGCCTTCGCCCCAGCTCCGGCAGCGCCAGCGCCAGCGTCTCGCTGATAAAGGGCGGCAGGCAGCGGTGCAGGTCGGTGTAGGTGACGGCGGGCAGATAGCTGGGCTGTACATTCCCCGGCCCCGTGGAGGGGCGGCCTGCCAGAAAATCCTCCACCCGCTGGCAGGGGGCGCGGTAGTCGCCGCCGCCCAAGGCGAAGGCGGCGTCCTCCAGCTGCCGCTGGAGCCGGATGCCCGCAAGAGGGTGCTCGTCCGGGAAGTCGGCGGGGGTGACGTTCACCAGCAGCGCGCCGTTGATGTTCTCTCGGTCGCGGGCGTACTCGCTCATGCCGTTGGTGACCACGCGCCGCGCTTCCGATGCGGCGGCCACCACCTGTCCGCCGGGACAGACACAGAAGGAAAAGGCACTGCGTCCGTTGGGCAGGTGGCAGGACAGCTTGTAGGTGGCGGGAGGCAGGGAGGGGTGACCCGCCAGCCTTCGGTAGCGGGCGGCGTCCACCGCCGACTGCCGGTGCTCGATGCGCACCCCCATGGCGAAGGGCTTCTGCTCCATGGCAACACCCGCGTCGTACAGCATCTCGAAGGTATCACGGGCGCTGTGACCCAGCGCCAGCACGACCTGCCGGGCGGGGAGGGTGTAAAGCTGTCCCCCCTGCCGGACGGTGACGGCGGTGAGGGCATCGTCCTGCACCGTCAGCCCCTCCAGCCGCGCGCCGAAGCGGATGTCCACGCCCAGCGCCAACAGCTGCCGCCGCAGGGCTTGCAGGGCGATGTGGAGCTTGTCGGTACCCACATGGGGCAGCGCGTCGGTGAGGATACTCTCCGGCGCGCCGCAGGACACCAGCTCCTCCATGATGAAGCGGTGGCGCAGGTCGCGGGTGCCGGTGTTCAGCTTGCCGTCGGAAAAGGCCCCGGCGCCGCCCTCGCCGAATTGGACGTTGCTCTCCGTGTCCAGCTCACCGGTGGCCCAGAAACATTGTACGTCCCGCTGCCGCTGCTCCACGCACTGTCCCCGCTCCAGCAGGATGGGGCGTGCGCCGCATTTTGCCAGCACCAGCGCGGCAAACAGTCCGGCAGGCCCCGCGCCTACTACGATGGGGCGCACCTCCGGCGGGGAGACGGGGGCGGGGAGCGCGTACTGCTCCGGCGTGTAGGCGGTGACGCGCTTATCCCGGCAGCGGCGCAGCAGCGCGGCCTCCTGCGGGGCGGAGACCGCCACGGTGTACACGAAGGTCAGGCTCTCCCGTGCGTCGATGGCGCGGCGCAGTACCGTCAGGCCTGTCAGCGCCGACGGCGCTACCCGCAGCAGCCGGGCGCACTTATGCAGCAGCACATCTTCCGATTCATCCGGCAGCAGCCGCAGCTGGTCGATCCGCAGCATGGCGTTCACCTCGTTTTCAAAAAGTTAAAATTTCCAGCGCAAACTTAAAGCTTGGATTAAGGAAACTGTTTATCCTAATAGACATAGAAAAGAAAACAGCTTCCGGCGGCGGTATCATACCACGATTTGCCCGCCGCTACAAGCCAAAACGCAGAACTTGCCGAAAAAGGAGGCATTCTTTATGTACTACAACGACGATTTCAGAAACAGCGACCAGTACCGCTACACCAACCGGGATCAGCTGCCCCACGACGACTATGCCCCCGATCCCAACCGGGTGCCGGTACAGCCGAAGAAGCAGGGCTTCTTCCACCGCGCCGCCGTAAAGGTGACGGCGCTGATCCTGGCCTGTGCCGTGGCAGGCGGTCTGGCGGGCTGGGGCGGCGCAGCCATTGCCGGCAGCGGCAGCAACAGCGGCAAGACCACCATCCAGCAGAGCGACCGCCAGCCGGTAACGGTGCAGGTCAAGAAGGTGGACGGCCAGACGAAGATGGATCCGGCGACGGTGTACGCCTCCGTGGTGAACAGTGCCGTGTCCATCAACTGCTCCGCCACCAGCACCAACATCTTCGGTCAGCAGACCCAGACCGCCTCCTCCGGCAGCGGCTTCATCATCACCGAGGACGGCTATGTGGTCACCAACTACCATGTGGTCAGCGGTGCAAGCTCCGTGCAGGTGACACTGTACAACGGCGACACCTATGATGCCACCGTCATCGGCGGCGACAGCGACTACGATGTGGCGGTGCTGAAGATCAACGCCTCCGGCTTGCAGCCCGTGACGCTGGGCGAGAGCGCCGACGTCAACGTGGGCGACACCGTGCTGGCCATCGGCAACCCGCTGGGCGAGCTGACGTTCTCCATGAGTCAGGGCATCGTGTCCAGCTGTGACCGCGCCATCAACGTGGACGGTACCCCCTTCAACATGATCCAGGTGGACTGCTCCATCAACCCCGGCAACTCCGGCGGCCCGCTGGTCAACCTGTACGGCGAGGTGGTGGGCATCGTGTCCGCCAAGTACTCCAGCTATTCCAGCACCACCGTGGAGGGTCTGGGCTTCGCCATCCCCATCAGTGACGTGCGCAGCATCATCACCGACATCATGGAAAACGGCGCTGTGACGGATAAGGCCTACATGGCCATCACTGCCGGCACCATGAATGAGCAGATGGCGGCACAGTTCAATATCGACGTCACGGAGGGCGTGTTCGTCTACTCCGTGGTGGAGGGCGGCGCCGGAGAAAAGGCAGGTCTGCGTCTGGGCGACGTCATCACCAAGATGGGCGACAAGACCCTGACCTCCCGGCAGGATCTGTCAGCCGCCATGAAGGGCTACCGCGCCGGTGACACCGTGACCCTCACCGTCTACCGCGGCGGGCAGTATATCGAGGTGGAGCTGACCTTTGACGCCCAGCCCCAGAACACCGGCTCCGAGGAGGACAACACCCAGAGCAGCGGCAATAACGGCGGCAACGGCGGCAGCGGCCAGATGCCCGGAAACTGGGATAACTGGCAGGATTTCTACAACTACTTCTTCGGCAACCGCGGTTGACTCGGAAGCGAAAATAAGGGAGGCGGAGAGCGGCATGACCTGCCGCTCTCCGCTTTTTCCGGCGCTGCGGCAGGGTGCGGGGAAATTTCTCTTGTACTCCGGGGGAAAGTAGTATATAATATACGGTATTAAATTGCGCCTATATTCAATTTGTTACTATTTCCGAAGAAAGGAAGTCAGCTATGATAAAAGTTCCCACTGAGTACGGTGAGATCACCATCAGCGACGCGGTGTTCACCACGATCACCGGCGCGGCCGCCACCAACTGCTTCGGCGTCAAGGGCATGGCACAGCGCAGCGTGACGGACGGTCTTGTCCACCTGCTGCGTCCGGAGGCCATGAGCAAGGGCGTCAAGGTCACCTACAACGATGACGGTACCGTTTCCATCGAGCTGCATATCATCGTGGAAAACGGCGTCAATATCGCCACTGTCTGCCGTTCCATTATGAGCGAGGTCAAATATGTGGTCAATCTCAACACCGGCGTCACCGTTAAGACGGTGAACGTCTGCGTGGATTCCGTCACGGTGTGACATCGCTAAGAAGGAGAAATACGACATGACAGATAGGATCAGCGGCGGCGCCTTCAAGCAGATGGTCGCCTTCGGCGCCGCGTGCATTGCCCAGCAGAAACAGACCATCAACGATCTCAACGTGTTCCCGGTGCCGGACGGCGACACCGGCACCAATATGTGCCTGACCATCCAGACGGCGGTGAACGAGCTGCGCAAGTGCCAGCCCGCCACGGTGGACGAGGCCGCCAAGGTCACGGCCTCCGGCCTGCTGCGGGGCGCCCGCGGCAACTCCGGCGTCATTCTGTCCCTGCTGTTCCGGGGCATGAGCAAGGTGCTCAAGGGTACGGCGGAGGCGGACGGCGCACAGCTGGCCGCCGCCATGCAGGAGGGCGTCGCCACCGCCTACGGCGCGGTGATGAAGCCCGCGGAGGGCACGGTGCTCACCGTGTCCCGTCTGGCCGCCCAGCGCGCGCTGGAGGCAGCGGGAGAGCAGAACTCCGCCGAGTACGTGCTGGAGGAGGCCATCAAGACCGGCTACGCCACGCTGGCGGAGACCATCGAGATGAACCCGGTGCTGAAAAAGGCCGGTGTGGTGGATGCCGGCGGCAAGGGCTACCTCATCATTCTGGAGGGTATGCTCCGCGCCCTGCGGGGTGAGGAGATCCCGGAGGTGGAGGAGCAGACCGAGGAGAAGGCGGACTTTGCCGCCATCGGCGACGAGGACATCACCTTCGCCTTCGACACTGTGTTCACCGTCCGCAAGACCACGGATCGCCCGCTGGACGGCCTGCGCACCTATCTGGGCAGCATCGGCGACAGTCTGGTCATCGGCGAGGATGACGAGTCCTTCAAGGTCCACGTCCACACCGACACGCCGGGCGACGCCCTGAACGAGGCCCAGAAGTACGGCACGCTGGAGCTGGCGAAGATCGAGAATATGCGCACCCAGGCGGCGGATCTGGCGGCAGGCCGGAAGGCCCAGTCCACCGACGATCTGGACGCCATCGAGGAGGAGCTGGAGAACGGCGCCTGCGCCGTGGCCGCGCCGGAGAAGCGGTACGGCTTTCTGGCGGTCTGCGCCGGGGACGGCCTTGCCGCCGTGTTCCGCGATCTGGGCGTGGACCGCATCGTGTCCGGCGGCCAGACCATGAACCCCTCCACCGAGGCCATCCTGCGGGAGATCGACCAGACCCCCAGCGAGGTGGTGTTCGTGCTGCCCAACAACAAGAACATCATCATGGCGGCCCAGCAGTGCGTGGGCCTGACGGAGAAGGAGGTCATCGTTGTCCCCACCGCCACCGTGCCGCAGGGCATCTCCGCCATGATGTGCGTGGACACGGAGGAGCCGGATCCGCAGAATATTTTGCAGGCCATGACCGACGCCGCGGCCAATGTCACCACGGCGCAGATCACCTACGCGGCGCGGAACTCCGACTTTGACGGCTTTGCCATCAACGAGGGGGACTATCTGGCACTGTGCGACGGCAAGCTGCTGGGTACCGACCGCAGCCTCGATGTGCTGCTGGAGCGTCTGGCGCAGCTGGCAGTGGAGAAGAGCGCCGAGTTCATCACCGTCTATGCCGGTGAGGGCGTGTCCGACGAGGACGCCGACCGCGCCGCGCAGCTGTTCCAGACGGCGTGTCCCGATGCGGAGGTCAGTGCGCTGCCCGGCGGACAGCCGGTGTACTACTACATCGTGGCCATCGAATAACGACAACAAATAGTATAATTCGGCAAAAAGAACACCCTGCGTATTCGCGCAGGGTGTTCTTTTCCGTATATGGGGCGGCTCAGGTGATGGATGCCAGCTCCTCGTTGACCTGCGCCTCGCAGCTCCGCATGGCGAGGATGGTCTTCTCCATCAGCTCCTCCAGCGTCCAGCCCAGACGCTCCGCGCCGGTCTGGATGACATCGCGGGAGCAGCCGGCGGCAAACTTCTTGTCCTTGTATTTCTTCTTCAGACTGCTGACCTCCATGTCCATCACGCTCTTGCTGGGCCGCATACGGGCGGCGGCGCCGATAAGCCCGGTCAGCTCGTCGGCGGCGAACAGCACCTTCTCCATCTGGTGGATGGGCTCCACGTTGCACACGAGGCCGTAGCCGTGGGAGCAGACGGCGTGGATGAACTCGTCGCTGCACCCTGCCTTTTCCAGCAGCTCCGGCGCCTTGAGGCAGTGCTGCTCCGGCCACATCTCAAAGTCGATGTCGTGGAGCAGGCCCACCGTGGCCCAGAAATCCGCGTCCTCCCCATAGCCCAGCTCATTGGCGTACCAGCGCATGACGCCCTCCACCGTCAGGGCGTGGAGGATATGGAACGGCTCCTTGTTATACGTCTGCAGGGCGGCCAGCGCCGCTTCGCGGGAAATGCACTCTTTCATCTTCACAGACCTCCTTCGTGCATTTGAATTGCCCCCTATTTTAGCAGGTTATTCCCCGATGTCAAGCAGTTTTCCAGCAGGTGCAGCAGTATGGCGGCGTGGCCGTACTCCGCCCGGCTCAGGCGCTGAAAAAGCTCCCGCAGGCATACGTCCTCCGTGTCCTCCGCCGCCTGTGCGTAGGCCGCGCCGCCGCAGGTCTCCTCGTGGTACAGCTCCCGCAGCAGCTGGCACCAGGGCAGGGACGGCTCCTGCCCCGCGGCGGCAGGGGGCTGGTAGCATTTGCCGGTCATCAGGTAGTGGGCGGCCAGCAGCGTCCGGCCGTGGGAGAACTCCTCCTCCGCCATACGCAGCAGCACCCGGCGGGCGGCGGGGGGCGCGCTGCGGGCATGGCACCGATAGGCGCGTGCCATGGACACCTCCTCGTCGATCAAGCGCCGCAGCCGGGCAAGGCCACCCTCCGGCGGGGCAGCCATGCAGCAGGCGGTCTCGTCCAGCTCGGACAGCGGATCAAAGGGCGACACCTCCGGCAGCACACGCCGCCAGACGGCCTCCGACAGCTTTCGGTCATAGGGTAAACGCAGCTCCTGTTCCATGTTTGAACGCCTCCTTCTCACGGCATACTATGCGGGAGGAAGAGGCAAAGCGCCTGTCTGCGCCAGCTATACCGAAACATACAGGAAAAGATTGCTTTTCTTCTGAAAATCTGTTACACTGACACAGTTGTAAAGCGCTTACGCTTTTCCAGAGGACTGTTGCATATATCACATCACCTTGGCGGCGCCTCTGGTATACTTCAGATACTACCTCAGAGAGAGGAGAGCTATCCATGCTGGAACTGCAAAATATCTGTTACCGCGTGTCCACTCCCGAAGGGGAGCAGGACATTCTGAAAAACGTGTCCGTCACCATTCCCGACCATAAGCTGGTGGTGTTCACCGGCCCCAACGGCGGCGGCAAGACCACGCTGGCCAAGATCATCATGGGTCTGGTGCGGCCCACCTCCGGCCGCGTCCTCTATAACGGCGAGGATGTGACGGAGCTGTCCATCACCGAGCGCGCCCGCCGGGGCATCAGCTACGGCTTCCAGCAGCCGCCCCGGTTCAAAGGCATCACCGTCCACGACCTGCTGCTGCTGGCGGCCCGTCCCGGTATGGGCAAAACCTCCTTTGCACTGAACGTAGCACTGAATGTGGCGAAGTCTGAGAAAAAGACCGTGGCCATGTTTTCGCTGGAAATGTCCCGGGAGCAGCTGGCGACCCGGCTTCTCAGCTCCGAGGCCTGTGTGGAGAACACCCGGCTTGTTACCGGCTCTCTGCGGGAGACGGACTGGGAGAAGATCGCCGCCGCTGCCGGCGTATTGAATAGAGTGGATATCCGTATTGACGATAACCCCATGCTGAGCGTGGCGGATATGAACGCCAAATGCCGCCGGATCGACAGCTTGGGCCTGGTAGTCATCGACTATTTACAGTTGATGACCTCCGCATCCGGTGGACGCAGCGGCGAGAACCGTCAGCAGGTGGTCAGCGAAATGTCCCGTATGCTGAAGGTCATGGCCAAGGAACTGAATGTGCCGGTGATCTGTCTGAGCCAGTTGTCCCGTGCTAACGAGAAGCGGGACGATAAACGGCCCATGCTGTCGGACCTCCGTGAATCCGGCGCCATCGAGCAGGATGCCGACATCGTAATGTTCCTGTACCGTGACGATTACTATAACGAGGATTCCGAAAAGCGGAATATTGCCGAGTGTATCGTAGCGAAAAACCGTCACGGCGAGACCGGCAAGGTGGAGCTGCGGTGGATGCCGGAGTACACCACCTTTGCCACGCTGGAAAACCGCTATGATGAGGATGACTGATCCTCTGACGGCGGTGGAACTGCCGGAGAGCGGCGCACTGTGCGCCGTGTCCGGCGGACTGGACTCCATGTGCCTGCTGGAAATGACGGTCCGGCAGGGACAGAAGCAGGGACGGCGGGTAGCCGCCGCCCATTTCAATCACCAGCTCCGGGGGGCGGAGGCGGACCGGGACGAGGCCTTCGTCCGGGACTGGTGCGCCGCCCGTGAAATTCCTTTTTTCGCGGGCCGGGGCGATGTCCGGGCCTTTGCGGAGAAAACCGGGCGCACCGTTGAGGAAGCCGCCCGGCAGCTGCGCTATAAATTTTTGGAGGAGACCCGGCGGCGGGAGGGCTTTGGCTGCATTCTGACCGCTCACCACGCCGATGACAGCGCAGAGACCATGCTGTTAAATCTGCTGCGGGGCACGGGCCTGAAAGGGCTGACTGGCATTCCGGAAAAGCGGGACTGTATCCTGCGTCCGCTGCTGGGTGCGACCCGGGCGGAGCTGGCGGCCTACGCCGCAGAACACCGCATCCCCTTTGTGGAGGATTCCACCAATGGGACGGACGATGCGGCCCGGAACATGCTGCGCCATCAGGTGCTCCCGGTTTTGAAGAAGCTGAATCCCAGAGTTGTGGAGAACATGAGCCGCACGGCATCGCTGCTGACGGCGGATGAAGCGGCTCTGGACGCTGCGTGTCGAAAACTGCTGGCCCAATGCGCCGTGACCCCAAACGTTTCCGGAATGATCCCCCTCGCCGTGCTGCAAGACGCGCCGGAGGCCCTGCGGGGACGGCTGGTGCTGGCGGTGCTGGCGGCAGTGGCTGGCCACGAAAAGGATTTGACTGCCGCTCATATCCGGGCGGTTTTGACGTTGGACCGGGGCCAGCTTTCCATGCCCTACGGCGTCACGGTCCTCCGGGAGCCGGCGGCGCTGCGCTTTTTCAAGGCGGCGTCTGCGCCGGCGGTGCAGGCCGTTACCGTGGGAGAGACCGTCACATTCGGCCAGTGGCAGGTTAGTCTGGCAGAGTCGGCCGGTGAGGGTGTTCTCATTTCCATCTCGGAGACCGCCGACCTGACTGTGACGGCCTGGGACTCCAAGGACCGACTGAACGGCCGCACTGTCAAGCGCCTGTGCGGAGAGCGGGGAATTTCCCCACAGGAGCGGGACCGGCTTCCGGTCCTGCGGGTGAACGGCATCGCGGTGGCGGTGCCGGGGCTGCCTATTCAGGAAAATTTCGCGCCGGACCGATATGAGCGGGCGGTGCGGGTGATATTTTTAAAAGTGACAGAGGAGAACAACAATGAATAGTGAGATGGAGAAAGACATTCTCAAGGTTCTGGTAACGGAAGAGGAGTTGAAGACCCGAATCGCGGAGTTGGGTGAGGAACTGTACAAGCGGTATGAGGGACACCGCCCCCTGTTTCTGGGGGTGCTGAAGGGCTCCTTCATTTTCATGGCGGACCTGATGCGGGCTTCCCAGCTGATGTGCGACGTGGAGTTCATCGCCGTCAGCTCTTACCAGAACGGCACCGTGTCCAGCGGCCGGGTGCAGATCACCCATGATCTCCAGCAGGACATCACGGGCCGGGAGATTGTCATTGTGGAGGATATTCTGGACTCCGGCAATACTCTGGCCTTCCTGAAAAGCTATCTGATGGCAAAGGGCGCCAAGAGCATCTCTATCGTGACGCTGCTGGATAAGCCCTCCCGCCGGGAAAAGGCGGTGGAAGCGGATCTGTCCGGCTTTGTGGTGCCGGACGAATTCGTGGTGGGCTACGGTCTGGATTATGCCCAGCTTTACCGGAATCTGCCTTACATCGGTGTGCTGAAGCCCGCCGTTTACGAAAACACCTGAGCATGACCGGCGCTTCCCGGCAGGTGCGGGAACCGCCGCAGCCGCATGTATGCGGCGATAATACAGAAAGGGGGGATCCCCCGTATGGTAAAAAGAAGACCCGGCGTCAGCATTCTGCCGCTGATGCTGATCGTGATTTTATGTGTCAGCTGGCTGACCCAGCTCAATCAGCGGGATGAGATGACCTATGATGAGATGGTGCAGCTTTTTGAGCAGCAGAAGGTGGAAGCCTTCCGCTTTACGGATTCCAGCACGCTAATGCTGCAGGTCAAGGGCAGCGACCAGCCGGTCCGCTGCCGGATCCATGACTATACCCTCTTTTACAGCGATCTCAACGATCTGGTAAAGGAGCAGAAAGCAGCAGGAATCATCAAATCTTACAGCTATCCCCCTCCGGAGGGGACTGACTGGCTGGGGATCATGCTCCCCTATCTGATGATGGCGCTGATGTTCGGCGGTATGTGGTACCTCATGAGCGTCCGGGCACAGGGAGGCATGGGGCCGGACCGGATGGCAAAGTTTGGCTCCGCACAGATCCGTGGTCTCAGCGAAAAGGATAAACAGGTCACCTTTGCCGATGTGGCTGGAGCCGACGAGGAAAAGGAGGAGCTCCGGGAGATCGTGGAGTTCCTGCGCCAGCCGGATAAATACCTGGCCCTGGGGGCCCGCATCCCCAAGGGCGTGCTGCTGGTGGGCCCTCCGGGCACCGGCAAGACCCTGCTGGCCA
>ERZ827150.2175-NODE-2175-length-21917-cov-6.277696_pt1 | contig 21917 bp, 20 predicted proteins | sample MGYA00519779_ERZ827150 | MGnify/ENA primary metagenome ERZ827150 (study PRJEB31778, sample SAMEA3449267) | human gut metagenome | biome: human gut; feature: human-associated habitat; material: faeces | place: United Kingdom | collected 2010/2012 ...
CGGACTGTACAGCGCCCCGGGCCGCACCGAGATCGGCGGCAACCACACCGACCACAACAACGGCCGCGTGCTGGCGGCGGCGGTCGATCTGGACACGATTGCCTGCGTGAGCGCGACGGAAGATCACACCATCGTCGTGGACAGCGAGGGCTTTGCGCCGATCACGGTGAAGCTGGATAACCTCGACATTCGCGAAAAGGATTTTGGCACGACGCTGGCGCTGATTCGCGGCACGGCGGGCGTGATGCAGGAGATGGGCTACAAGGTCGGCGGCTTCCGCGCGACGATTTCCAGCTCCGTGCTGCGCGGAAGCGGACTTTCTTCCTCGGCGGCGTTCGAGGTGCTGATCGCGGCGATTCTCGATGGGCTGTACAACGGCTTTATCGTGGATGCGAAGACCCGCGCCGTCATCGCGCAGAAGGTGGAAAACGTCTATTTCGGCAAGCCGTGCGGGCTGATGGATCAGATGGCCTCCTCCGTGGGCGGCATGGTCACCATTGATTTCAAGGAGAAGGACGCGAAGGTGGAAGCCATCGCCTGCGATTTTGCGGCGAAGGGCTACGCGCTCTGCGTGGTCAACACCGGCGGTGACCACGGCGATCTGACCGACGATTACGCGGCGATCCGCAAGGAGATGGAGGCCGTCGCGGCGTACTTCGGCAAGCATGTGCTGCGCGAGGTCGAGCCGGAGACGGTGGAAAGCCGCATCGGCGAGGTGCGCAGGGCCTGCGGCGACCGCGCCGTGCTGCGCGCGCTGCATTATTACGATGAAAACGCCCGCGTGCTCGAGCAGGCGGCGGCGATTCGCGGCGGCGACCTGCCCGCGTTCTTCGACGCGGTGAACCGCAGCGGCGAGAGCAGCTGGAAGCTGCTGCAAAACGTCTACGCCCGCCCGACGGAGGAGCAGATGGCGATGGGCATTGAGCTGAGCCGCCGTTTCCTGCATGGCGACGGCGCGCAGCGCGTGCACGGCGGCGGCTTTGCCGGCACGATTCAGGCGTATGTGCCGCTCGCTCGTCTGGCCGATTACAAGAAGCTGATGGAAGACGCCTTCGGCGCGGGGAGCTGCACCGCGCTGATGGTTCGCCCCGAGGGCGCTGTGATGATGCCGATGGAGGCTGAATAACGCGACGAACGGCCGCTTTTCGAAAGAGAAGCGGCTGTTTTGTTTGCGCCTACTTGAAAAACGGAAGCGGAATATGCTATAATCTACAATCAGCGAGACTGGGAGAATCTGCGCGCCTTTTTTGCGCGCTTTTATTGGAGAGAGACAACGAATGAATAAGCTGAAAAACAACGCATGGTTCCGCAAGGTGGGCATGGCGCTGCTGGATATTGTGCTGATTCTGCTTTCCGTATACCTGAGCATGGAACTGCGCTTTGAAATGTATATCCCGACGCGGCACGCGCAGACGATGTTTTCCGCGATGCCGCTGGTGGTCGCGGTATACATGGCCTGCTACGTGTTCGGCGGCATTTATCAGATTATGTGGCGCTATGCGGGCGTTCGCGATGTGGCAAGGCTCTGCCTGCTGAGCGCGATTGCCTGCGGCGTGACGCTGGCGCTGAACCAGTTTCTGGCGCTGGGGCTTTTCCGCGGCGTGCTGATTCTGATTGCGCTGATGGCGACGATTGCCGTCGGCGGCAGCCGGATGATCTGGCGCGTCTGCTCGAAGGACCGCATTTCCGGCAGCCTCGGCGACGCCATGCCGGTGATGATCGTCGGCGCGGGCGAGGCGGGCGCGTATGCCGTCAACGTCTGCAACAAAAACCCGCGCAAGCTGGGCAAGCCGGTCATTCTGGTGGACGACGCGCGCAACAAGCAGGGGCTGAGGATTCAGAACGTGCCGGTTCGCGGCTCGACGAAGGATATCCCCAAGCTCGTCTCCCGCTACGGGATTCGGGAGATCATCGTCGCCATTCCGTCGCTGGGATCGGGCAAGCGCATGCAGGAAATCCTCGAGCTGTGCAACCAGACGCACTGCCACACGCGCATCCTCTCCGAGCCGACGGACGCGGATCAAAGCTCCGGCGAATCGACCCCGTTCATCCGCGAGCTGAACATCTCCGACTTCCTCTCCCGCGAGGAGGTGGAGCTGGATACCGATTCCATCGCGGGTTATCTTTCCGGCAAGGTCGTCATGGTGACGGGCGGCGGCGGCTCTATCGGTTCGGAAATCTGCCGCCAGATCATGCGGTTCAAGCCGAAGCTGCTGATTATCTTTGAAATTTACGAAAACTGCGCATATGAGCTGATGTATGATCTGCGCCAGCGCTATGGCAAGGATTGCCCGGTTATCACGCTGATCGGCTCGATTCGCGACAAGCACCGCCTCGACGAGGTCTTTGATCTGTATCACCCGGAGGTCGTCTTCCACGCGGCGGCGCACAAGCATGTGCCGCTGATGGAGCTCAGCCCGGCCGAGGCCATCAAAAACAACGTGTTCGGCACGCGCAACCTGCTTGAATCCGCCAGCGCGCACGGCGTGGAGCGCCTCGTGCAGCTCTCTACGGATAAGGCCGTCAACCCGACGAACGTGATGGGCGCAACCAAGCGCATCACCGAAATGCTGATCCAGCGCTACGGCGAAAAGACGAACATGAAGTGCATGGCCGTTCGCTTCGGCAACGTGCTCGGCAGCCACGGAAGCGTCATTCCGCTGATGGAAAGCCAGATTCGCAAGGGCGGCCCCGTCACCGTCACCCATCCGGATATCACGCGGTATTTTATGACCATCCCGGAGGCGGCGCAGTTGGTCCTGCAGGCGGGCGGCATCGCCAGAAGCGGCTCGATCTTCGTGCTGGACATGGGCGAGCCGGTGCGCATCATGGATTTGGCCAAGAAGCTGATTCGTGCCTACGGCTACGAGCCGAACGTCGATATGCCCATCAAGATCATCGGCCTGCGCCCGGGCGAAAAGCTCTATGAGGAGCTGCTGATGGATTCCGAGCGCGACAAGATGACCCGAACCGCGCACAAGAAGATCTTCGTCGCCAACGTGGATAAAATCGACGACGCGCAGTACGACCACATGATGCAGGTGCTGCAGACGGTGGAGGATAAGAACGACGAGCGCGCGGTGGAGGCGATTGCCGAGATCGTGCCGACATATCACCCGGATGAAAAGAACCGCCCGGATAACAAGGCGGAGCTTTTGCAAAAAAACGAAAATCAGGCTGCCGGTTAAGCCGTGCCCCTCTTCGACGTGCTGTCGGGGAGGGGTTTTTCTTGCGGACAAGGCGCTCGAAGAGGAAGCTGTCGAGCAAAGCGATATTGATACTAATTCTTGTTAAAATGGCTTAATCCGCGCACCATCTTTTTCGCTCTGACTTTGCCTCGTTCCGTTCAACGTACCTCCAGTACGCCTCACTTCACTTGGCTTCGTCAGAACAAAAAATCTGATGCGCTCTGTTAAGCATTTTAACTGCGAATTAGTATGAGGGAGAAAAATTTTCCGATTGTGTTACATTTTCCGCGCTTCTTGCCGTCTAATAAGGTGAAAGGGGGCAACAAAAGATGGGATTCGCTTCGGTACCAAGTGAAACCCGGCTGAAGGAGTGGATCAGCCGTTACAGCGACGATGTGTTGCGCACATGCTTCGTCCTGCTATCCGATCAATCACTCGCGGAGGACGCCATGCAGGATACATTCACAAAGGCATGGAAAAACATGAGCCAGTTCGAGGGGCGGGAAAACGCTTCGCCCAAAACGTGGCTGATGCGCATTGCCGTCAATACCTGCAAGGATTACCGCCGCACACAGTGGCTTCGTCACCGAAACCAGACCAGCCCGATCGATGAGCTGCCGGAGGCCGTGCTGCCGACGACAAGCGTTTCCCGCGAGCTGTTCCTGACCGTGATGAGCCTGCCGGACAAGTATAAACAGGTGGTGCTTCTGTACCACTACCAGAGCATGACGATGGAGGAGGTGGCCGACGCGCTGCGCGTCAGCCGCCCCGCCGTCAGCAGGAGACTGAAAAAGGCGTATGAACTGCTTCGCGCCGAGCTGGAAGGAGGAGCAGAACATGAATTGGGATAAAGACATCCAAAACAGTTTGGACGCTCATCTCTCCGGTCTGCACGTTTCGGAGCGGCAGCAGGCGCAGATGTTTAACCGCATCGTGAGAGGAGAGCAACCGATTATGAAGAAAAAGATTTCCGCCGCGCTGGTTTTTGCGATTGTGATGGTGATTGCGATGGGCAGCATGGCCTTGGCGGCCGGGCTGGGGCTGTTCGGGCATTTCAGGCAGACGCAGGAGAACAACAACGGCGCACGGCTGGAAAAGCTGGAGACGCTGGCCGACACATACGAAACGACGAAGGCCGCCGCCATGCCGACCCCGGCCGTCCCCGTGACGGGCGACACCATGTACGACAAGCTGCTGTCGGAGCAATACAGCCACACGTTTGAGCTGACGCTCGATCAGGCGTACTGCGACGGGCACAAGCTGTATTATTCCTACACGCTCAAGCGCAGCGCGCCGATGGCGGCGACCTATGGCGAGGGCGAACCGACGGGCGATTTCAATTACACATGGGTGGAGGAAGGCAAGACCGCGAACGACTGCATGATGCTCGAGGGCGAGGAAAAGGCGTGGTTTGAGGATCACAAGGTCGCCTATAAGCTCTTCAACGGCTTCGGCCTCGGCGACGGCGCGAGCACGCCGGACGGGCACGATCTGATGATTCTGGACAGCGCGGACGAGCAGGTGGACGCATGCACCAAGCGCGGCTTCCAGGAGGTCGAAATTCCGGAGGATGTGACCGTGGGCGACACGCTCGACTTCGTGCTGTCCATCAACGAATATGGCGGCGTGTATTATCAGACCGAAAAGGACTTCAGGCGCGCGTCGGCGAGTGTTCCGGAGGATCGCGGATTCATTCGTGTGCCGTTCACCGTCAAGGTGGATAAGAAGGCCGAGATCCGCGCGGGCAGCGTGACGACCGACGCCTATTCCGCGCAGGCGACGCTGTTCGTCTCCGACGTGGATGTTTCCGGCTATGTCTATATCGACTGTCCGGCGTGGGTTGAAGATACCAAAAACTGGGATTCCGCTGAGCTTGAGGCTCAGGAAGATAAAATCCACGAATATGTGCTGATTGCGGACGGCGAAGAGGTTCAGCCCATCGACCGAGGTTATGGCGCGGATCAAAAGACCGGCAAGTTCTTCGTCGAGGTGCGTTACGACCTGCCGGAAAGCACGGAAACCCTGTCCCTGCGCCCAGTTTACGAAAGCGGCAACATGGGCGGGGAAAACGAGGAGATTTATCTGGATTGACGTGGAGGAGTACGCATGAAAAGATGCATAGCCGGTCTGGCTTTCGCGCTGACGCTGATACGGATGCTGACGGCGGCGGCCTACGCGCAGGAATATCAAACCGTTTCGCAGCTCCGCGAAAGCGTTCCGGCGCGCTGGACGACGACGATTGAAACCAAGTGGCGCGACGTCGCCATCGACGCAGAGATCGTCACGCCGGACGTGGAGGCAATCCCCGTGGTGAAGGTCGGTTACGACCTTCACCCGTCTCCGCTCACGCCGGAGGAAAGCGGCTGGGTCGAGGTGAATGATTCCTATGAAACGGGTAGCCTGATCTTGTATATGACAGACGACACAGGCAAACCGCCGCGAAAAATTAACGGGCGAAAGGTGAATCGTGATCCTGTTTCCAAAGAAAACTGGTATGGCGGTTTTGACCCGAATCAAACGTATATTCCGTTAAGTGATATCAGGTTTTCGGAAATCCAAGACCTGATTCGCGACGAATTAGTGAAATTCGGTTATCCGCCTGAAGATTTTGACCTTGAAACGCCAGAGCGCATGTGGCTGCAACACTGGTATTTTGCAGGAACAAAGGAAGATGCAGCGCCCGCAGAAATATTGATGAATTTATACACGAAGCTGAACGGGATAACGGTATACGGGCACATTCTGGATGCTGTGAGAAACACGCGCGGAGAGCGTGCACGGAAAGATGGCTTCTGGGATTCAATGACAACGACGGTAGCCTATGAGGGCGTAATTGACCGCCTGTCGCTGTTGTTTATTAGCCATCTGCTCCCTGTGGAAACGCTGGCGGAAGATGTGCTGCTCTGTTCCTTCGACACGATTCAGAAATCACTCGAGCAGGAAATCAAAAAAGGCCGAGTTCGAAAAATCTACGAAATCAGCCTGGGTTATGTGCTTTATTGTGAACCGGGCGCATATCACGAGTGGGGGCAAAAGGCAGATTACAGCAGCATTTTCTATGATGTCAAGCCGATGTGGCGAGTGAATTGCTTGCAGGCTTCCAGCGCACAGGCGGCGCTCGAAGAATTTTATGAAAACGATGAGCGCAATTCCCTTGCCTATACGCAAATGCTTGTGGATGCACAGACAGGCGAAATCATCGGGCAGAGCGACGCGGCGGATCGCTCGATGTTTCCGGGCTTTCTGACGTGGGAGGATGTGAACAAATAAGGATAGAGGTGAAACGCCCATGAAACGGTTTATAGCCGGTCTGACTTTTGCGTTGACGTTGACGGCGACTGCTCACGCACAGGAGTATCAAACCGTTTCACAGCTCCGCGAAAGCGTTCCGGCACGCTGGACGACGAAGGTTGAAACCAAGTGGCGCGATGTTGACATCGACGCGGAGATCGTCACGCCGGACGTGGAGACAATCCCCGTGATGAAGGTCGGTTACGACCTTCATCACGCGCTTTTGACGCCGGAGGAAAGCGGCTGGGACGAAGTAGATGATACCTACGATGTGAATGGCCTTATTCTTTGCCAAGATGCGGATAAGGGAAAACCACCGCGCAAGATCGACGGTAAAAAGGTTGGCAATGGCAAAGTTACGGGTATCTGGCACGATATCAGCGAACCGGACAGAGCCTACATTCCAATGTGCGATGTAACCTATTCGGAAATGATCGACATGATTAGAGCGGAATTGACGAGGTTTGGTTATTCGCCCGAGGATTTCAATTTCACAACGCCAAATCGCATCCAGCTGACCCAATGGTATTTTGCGGGCACAACGGAGAACGCTGCGCCGGGCTATCTGATCATGGATTTTTATCCAAAGCTGAACGGGATAACGATTTACGCGCATATCCTGGATGTAGTGCGAAACACACGCGGAGAACGCCGACGCGAAGATGGTTTTCGGGATAACCTGAGAACCAGCACGTGTTACGATGGCATTATGGGCTGCATGTCGGATTTGTGCATACGGCATTTGTTACCCATTGAAACCATGGCGGAAGATGTGCCGCTTTGCTCATTTGACATGATTCAAAAATCGCTTGAGCAGGAAATCAAAAAAGGCCGAGTTCGAAAAATCTACGAAATCAGCCTAGGTTATGTGCTTTATTGTGAGCCGGGTGCATATCACGAATGGGGACAAAATGCAGATTACAGCAGCATTTTCTATGATGTCAAGCCGATGTGGCGAGTGAATTGCTTGCAGGCTTCCAGCGCACAGGCGGCGCTCGAAGAATTTTATGAAAACGATGAGCGCAATTCCCTTGCCTATACGCAAATGCTTGTGGATGCACAGACAGGCGAAATCATCGGGCAGAGCGACGCGGCAGATCGCTCGATGTTTCCGGGCTTTCTGACGTGGGAGGATGTGAACAAGTAAAAAAGCAAGGCGGGGGCGAAGACCCTCGCTTTTTGCGCTCAGAAAAAGAAAATTGGAAAAATCGGGAAGAAAAGCGCGGAGAGGTTCGTTATAAAAGAGAAGGAGCGACAAAAAAAGACCGCCCGACGGCGGCCGTACATGTTGACTTACAGCGAGGAGAGGATGCGAACGACGCTTTCCAGCGAATCGTGCAGCTCGCGGAACTCGGAGAGGGAGAGATCCTCCGCCTGCGTCTGAATCTGGCGGGAGATGGTCGCGCGGATGGAAGCAAGCTTCTCCATGCCGGCGGGCAGGAGTACGATGTTCACGACGCGGCGGTCGTTCTCGTCGTGCTGACGATCGACGTAGCCCGCCTCGAACAGGCGATCCACCAGCGGGGTGATGTTCGGCTTGGCGATGCCGAGACGGCGGGAAATTTCGGAAACGGACATCATGCCCACATCCTGAAGCATGGCGAGCACCTGCACATGGGAGAGGGGCGTACCGTGCTCCTTCTGAACGATATCCATGTGAAGCAGGCGCTTTTTAATCAGCGGCAGGGCGTAGAACATGTTTTGTGCGACAGAATCAATCATTTCGGGGTCGAGCGTGCGTTTCTTGGTCATAAAGGGATCGCTCCTGATCTAGTATTTTTTTCCGTACATAGCACACGGCAATAAAATGCAAACGATGTATATTCTAACTGTTTTATGCTGATTTCGCAAGGGAAAAATCTAATGTAATCACAATATTTCTGGATTTCGGCAAATGGTTATAAAAAAGATGTTTCATTTCGTGTAATTCTGAATGCAGAACGAACGCGGGGCGGCGGAAAAAACGCGCGCAAAGCGGTGAGAAGTTTTGCCGTCGCTTTACAGAACGGTGAAAATCGGGTACAATGGATGCAACATGATTCCTTCGGTTTCATTTTGGAGGACAGCAGATATGCAGGCACTTACACTTCTTCAAAAATTCTTCTCGGTGGATATGGTCATCTATGCGGCGATTGTGCTTGTCGCGGCGACGGCGCTGGCACGCTGCACCATGCCGCTCTCCCGCGTGGCGGCCAGACTGCGCCGCGCGGCGCGAACCATCGTCACCGAAAGCAAGCAGAACAAAGAGAAAAAATCGTGGAACGACATGCATTTCCTCGGCGATTCTCTTTCCGCGACGTGGGCGGATTTTTTGCAGAACGCCGAAATGCGCGACGCGCACGGCGAGACCTGCGACGTGACGCAGTACATCAATGAAGACACGGTGATTTACGCGCTGGGGCGGACGGGCTTTGCCGGCCTCGCGCCGGGCGTGATGACCTCGCTGGGCATCCTCGGCACGTTCCTGGGGCTGGTGATGGGTCTTTCCGGCCTGAGCCTGACGGGGGCGGATACCGAGGTCGTGCTGACGGCGATGGATCAGTTGATTCGCGGCATGAGCACGGCGTTCCTGACCTCGATCGTCGGCGTGTGCGGCTCGCTGCTGTTCAACCTGCTCAACAACCGCGCGACGGATAAATGCCAGAAGGCGATTGACCGCTTCTGCGAGGTGTTCAGCCTGTACGCCATGCCCAAGCCGGTTTCGGAGGACACGGCCATGCTCGCGCTCCAGCAGGAGCAGACGGCCTATATCCGCCAGGCGGTGGAGGATATGAGCCAGAAGATGGCCGTGCAGATGGAGCAGAGCATCATGCGCGCCATGCTGCCGGTGCAGCGCTCGATGGATAACTTCATTCTCGCGGCGACGCAGGCGCAGGTGGAGGGCGTGGATCGCATCGCGCAGGTGTTCGTCCAGCGGATGAACGTGGCACTGGGCAACGAGTTTGATCACCTGCGGCAGGTGCTCGCCGAGACGGGCGTGGAGCAGCAGAAGACCCAGCAGGAGCTGCGCGCCGCGACGGAGGCCATCGGCCAGATGACGCAGGACGTGGTGAACATGCACCAGCTTTCGCAGGGCGTGCTCGAGCATTTCCGCGCCTATGTGGCGGATATGGACGCATCCCGCGCGCAGGTGGACGACACCAACCGCAAGACCATCGAGCTGCTGGAGGCGATGGGCAAGACCAGCGGCCAGCAGGCGCTCTATCTGGCCAAATTGCAGGAGTATCAGGCGGCGCTCACCGCGGCCTCCCAGCAGTACACGGCGTGGACGGATCGCTTCCTCGCCAGCGCGCAGGAGCAGACGCGCATCACCGGCAAGGAGATGGATCGCGTCGTCGGCGAGATGCACGAGGGCAGCCGGACGCTCTCCGGCGCTTACGAGCAGTTCACCAAGCAGACGCAGGAGAATCTGGCGCGCACGACCGCGCTGTTTGACGAGAGCATTTCTTCCTCCATCCACCAGCTCAACGAGACGCTGGATTCCATGCGCGATATGACGCGCGGCATGCCGCAGCTCCTCAGCCAGAGCCGCGACCGCTACGCCGAGCAGGTGGATCAGTTCGTGACGGCGCTGGTGCGGCTGCAAAAGGCGATGGACAAGCTCAGCCAGACGATGGACGGAAAGGAGTAAGCCATGCGGCCGGGAAAAAAGACGCGCCCGCGCGGCGGCGACAACAGCTACTGGACGTCGTATTCGGATATGATGGCGGGCATGCTGTTCGTCTTTGCGCTGATTCTGTTCGCGGCGGTGTATCAGTTGGTGGATTTGCAGCAGAAAAAGACGATTGAGCTGCAAACCAAGGAGGCGCAGCTCTCCACCCAGCAGAGCCTGCTGATTGACCAGGAGGCCGAGCTGAAGGACAAGGAGGAGCTGCTGGCCGCGACGACGCTCGCTTTGCAGCAGCAGCAGGAGGAGCTGGATCAAAACCGAACGGCGCTGACCAGCGCGCAGGACAGCTTGGCTTTGCAGCAGAGCAAGATCGAGGAACAGGCGGCGCTGCTGGCCGCCCAGCAGGCGCAGATTGACAAGCTGGTCGGCCTGAGAAGCCAGATCATCGAGGATCTGCGCGACAACCTGAGCGACGTCGGCCAGCGCGTGACCGTCGATCGCAAGACCGGCGCGGTGACGTTTGAAAGCTCCGTCCTCTTTGACACAGGCAGGAACGAGATCAAGGAAGCGGGCAAGGCCGCGCTCAATTCCTGCATTCCGGTGTATATCCACACGCTGCTCAGCGAGGAATATCGGGATTATGTGGGTGAAATCATCGTCGAGGGACATACTGATACCACGGGTCAATACCTCAACAATCTGGCGCTTTCGCAGCAGCGCGCGCTCGCCGTGGCGACCTACTGCCTGAGCGACGAGATGGTTGGCCTGAGCTATACGGACAAGGAGACTTTCAAATCCATTATGACAGCGAACGGCCGCGCGGACGCGGACCCGATCTACAACGCGGACGGCACGGTGAACATGGACGCCTCGCGCCGCGTGGTGATTAAGTTCCGCATGAAGGATTCCGATATGATCGACCAGATGAGCGCGATTCTGGAGGGAAGCGCGCAGGGGGATTGACGTGGGCAGATGCATGAAAATTCTGGCGATTCTCGCACTGGTGGCGACGATTGCCGGGGCGGGCGCGGTGCTTTACGGCATCAATACGCTCAGGCCGCAGGTTGTGCAGACGGCGGCAAGCGAGACGCGCGCGCAGGATGCGGCGGACACGTTCGCCGCGCTCGTCAGCCAGCTTGAAAACAACACGTTCGGCGGAAAAATCTTCGGCGGGACGGGCGACCTGCGCGCGGAGGAATGTACGTTTGTGACCTACACCGTCCGGCTGAAAAACAGGGGCTTTTTCCCGGCAGAGTGGATTTCGATGGAGCTGCTCGAACCGGCGGAGGGCGACGTGCTGGCGCTGCCGGACGACAGCCGGCACGCGCTCCCGGCGGGCAGCATGGGCGATATGCAGTTGACGGTGCTCCGGCGAACCGACGCGCAGACCGGCGCGGCGAGAGTGCTGCGCGTGACCTGCTATGTCTTCGGGCGGAAGATCGTCTTTGACGTGGCGGCGGCCGACGCATAAATAAAAAAGCAGGCGAAATCTGGTCAATTCTGCGCTTGAAAGCGCCGCAAAAATTCGTATATAATAGGGATACGCTTTCCGAGAAGGTCAGCGTATTTCTTTTATCATGCAATTCAAAAAGCGCTTGGAGCGGCGACGGAAACGGGAGTAGCTTATGACAGAGAAGCAGCTGGAAAAGAAGATTCTGGACGGCGGGCGGACGCTGCTGTTTTCAAATGAGGATTTGAAGCGGCTGATTATTCCGCTGGTCATCGATCAGGTGCTCGCGCGCACGGTCGGCATGGCTGACACGATGATGATCTCCTCCGTGGGCGAGGCGGCGATTTCCGGCGTGTCGCTGGTGGACATGATTAACATGCTCATCAACGCGGTTTTCGCGGCGGTTGCGACCGGCGGCGCGGTGATCGCGTCGCAATACCTCGGCCACCGCGACCGAAAGAAGGCCTGCGAAGCGTCCAGCCAGTTGATGGTGGTCACGGCGGTCTGCGCGCTGCTGTTCACGGTGCTGTCGCTCGCGGCGAGAAAGCCGCTGCTTTCGCTGCTCTTCGGCCAAATTGACGCGGACGTGATGGATGCCGCGCTGACCTATCTGACGGTGTCCGCGCTGAGCTTCCCGTTCCTCGCGTCGTTCAACTCCAGCTCGGCGCTGTTCCGCGCGATGAACGATTCGCGAACGCCGACGGTGGTTTCCCTCGGCATGAATGTGATGAACCTCATCGGCAATTCCATCCTCATCTTCGGCATGAAGTGGGGCGTCGCGGGCGCGGCGATTTCCACGCTGCTTTCCCGCGTGATGGCGGCGGCGGTGATGTTTGCGCTGAGCCTCAACCGGGAGCGGCAGCTGTATGTGCGCCCCGACCAGATGACGCGCTTCCAGCCGACGCTGATCGGCCAGATTCTCTATATCGGCATCCCGAGCGGCATTGAAAACGGCATTTTTGAGCTGGGGCGCATCGTCGTCGTCAGCATGATTTCGACCTTCGGCACGGTGCAGATTGCCGCCAACGCCGTGGCGAACAACCTGGACGGTCTGGGCGTGCTGGCGGGCGCGGCGATGAACCTCGCGATTCTGACCGTCGTTGGGCGCTGTGTCGGCGCGCACGACAACGATCAGGTGCGCTATTACACGCGCAAGCTGCTCAAAATCGAATACGCCATGATGGTTGTGGTGAACGTCGTGCTGCTGGCCGCGCTGCCGCTGATTTTGAACCTGTACACGCTCTCGCCCGCGTCCCGCGAGCTGGCGACGCAGCTGATCTTCATCCACGACGGCTTCGCCATGCTGCTCTGGCCGCTGGCGCTCTCCATGCCCAACGCGCTGCGCGCCGCCAACGACGTGAAATTCACCATGGTGCTTTCCATCGGGTCGATGGTCTGTTTCCGCATTGCGCTGAGCTATGTCGTCGGTGTGAGGATGGGCTACGGCGCGCTGGGCGTGTGGTTTGCGATGCTGGTGGACTGGGCGGTTCGCGCGGCGGTCTATACGTGGCGCTTTGAACAGGGCAAGTGGGAAAGCATGGCCAGAATTTAACGCGAGATTGACAGAAAATAGGAATTCTTGTATAATCAATCCAGTGAATATGCGGGAGGGAATACATTGCTGGAGCAAATTAGGGCGACGCTGCTGGAGGAATACAGCGTCAGCCAATGGGTGCTGCTGTTCTTTCTATACAGCTTCTGCGGCTGGTGCTGGGAGGTCTTTCTGTATCTGGTGAAGGAGCGCCGGTTCGTCAACCGGGGCTTTCTGTTCGGGCCGATTTTGCCGATCTACGGCTTCGGCGCGGTCGGTATTCTGCTGACCTGTGTGCCGGTGGAGGGAAACATGGCGCTGGTGGCGCTGGTGGGCACGATCGCCGCCTCGCTGCTGGAATATGTGACCGGCTTCCTGATGGAAACGATCTTCCATGTGCGCTATTGGGATTATTCCGAGCGGCCGCTGAATGTGAACGGCTATATCTGCGCGCTGTCCGCGGCGACGTGGGCGGTGTTCTCCGTGTTCATCGTCAGCGTGGTCAATCCGTTCGTCAAAACCTATATCTATATGATTCCGCTGACGATGGCCGATGCCGCGGCTGCGATTTTCACGGGCTTTGCCGTGGTGGATACCGGCTTCGCCGTTCGCCGCGCCCTCGATCTGCGCGCGCTGCTGGAATCCATGGAGCGCTATGCCAGGGAGCTGCAAGCCCTGCATGGTGGGCTGGATTCCATCAACGAGCGCGTCAGCGGCATGATCCGCGACTTTGCCGCCCATGTGGACAGCAGGCAGGAGGAGCTGGCGGCCAGCGCCAAACGTGTCACCGCCGCCCGCGACCGCGTGCGCGAGATGATGGATCAGAAGCGTTTGAGTCTCGAAGACGGCGCGAAGGAGCGCTTTGCCAACCTTGAGCGCGTCCTCAACGAAGCGGCCAGCTTTCTGCCGGACGTCAGCGCGCTCCGCGCGGAGGTTGAGGCGGCCAGAGCGAAGTACGACCGCCAGAGCGAGGAACTGCGCAGGATTCGCGAGCGCCGTCTGCTGCGCGCTGAGCACGCGCTGCGCAACAACCCGACCGCCGCATCCCGGCGGCACAGAGGGCCGTTTGAGCAGCTCAAGCGGATTCAGCAGCGCGACGAAGAAGAGAAAAAGGCATAATCAGGCACACGCCTTCCCGATGGGCATAATGTGGAATCGTGAGGAATTTCCCCCACGAGACTGCCCAAGGAGGCGTGTGTTTTATGTCTTTCTATTCTTACAAAAATAGCGGATCGACGCACTGTCCCTGCAATTTGAGCGGCAACGAGGTGTTGAGCGGGCTGAACGAGAAGATCTGTATTCAGGTTCAGCGGGTCTACGACAGCTGCCTGATGCAGGAGCAGCTCAAGGAACAGAAGGTTACGCTGCTCAGCTACGGCCTCGTGCCCTGCTGCAACGGGTCGTGCGGCGAGCAGCAGGAAAACGCGAACACCCAGCCGACGATGCCAATCACCTTTGAGAGCTGCCGCTCGACCTCGACGGAGGGCGTGATCCGCAACCTGTCTGTAGAGCGCCTGTGCGACAGGCCGTGCTTTGGCCGGGTGCGCTGCCAGATCGACGTGCCCATCGACATCCTGTTTACAGACGCGGCCTGCCGGGAATACATCGGCCGGGGCATGGTGACGGTGGATCGCGACGTGCTGCTCTCGATTCCGGATGAATCCATCGTGCCGTACAACATCGAGTCGATGGTTTCCGCCATCTGCGTCTCGGGTACATATCTGCGCAACAACGTGTTTGAGCTGGAAATCTGCGTGACCGTGGTGCTCAAGGTGCTGGCGAAGGTCGAGGTGCTCGTGCCGAGCTACGGCTACTGCGAGGTGCCGCCGTGCGAGGAGTTTGCGGATTCGGTGTGCGATGAATTCTTCAGCCTGCCGCTTTTCCCGCAGGCGGTCTGCGACGAGGACGCGCTGCGGGCGCGGAATGTGAGCTGCACCTGCGGCAATTATGCCAGCTCCACGGGGCTGGGCTGCGCGACGACCGCGGCGGGCATGGGCTGCGCGGGAACGTGCGGCTGCAAATGCTAGGCGGCGTGAAGTTTAACCCAGAGGACGGCGCTTCCGGGGCGGGAGCGCCGTCTCTTGTCATGCCCGTTTGCGCCGCTTCATACACTGTAAGGACATCGGCGGCGAGGAGGGGCGCGGTATGCGGAGACGAAGATGGAGAAGAAGAGCGGCGGGATGGGCGCTTGCGCTGCTGGCGGTTTGCGCTGCGGGCTGGGTCGGGCTTGAGCGCCTGCGGCCGCCGCTGCTGATCCGCGTGACGGCGCAGGAGCAGCACGAGGCGGTGCAGGCTGCCGCGCAGGCGGAGGCACCGCGGGTGTTAATATACCACTCACATACCTACGAGGCATATCAGGCCACGGAGACGGAAAATTACAAGCCGACGGAAAAATGGCGCACGCGCGACGAAAACCACAACATGATCGCGGTTGGGGACGCGCTGGCGCGGGCGCTGACCGCGCGCGGCTTCATCGTCGTGCACGATACGACGGCGTTTGAGCCGCCGACGCTGTCTACCGCCTACAAGCGGTCGCTGGCGATGCTCAGGACGCGGCTTGACGCGGGCGAACGGTATGACTACTGGCTTGACGTGCATCGCGACGCATACAGCGAGTCATACCGGGGCGCAAACAGCGTGGAGACGGAAGGCGGAAGCGCCGCGCGCGTCATGCTGCTGGTGGGCAAGGGCACGGGCGCGACGGGGTCCGGCTTTGACGAGCGGCCGGATTGGCCGAAAAACCTCGAACTGGCGCAGGCCGTCACGGAGGCGGCGAACGCCCTTGCGCCCGGCATCTGCCGCGAGGTGAAGATCAAGAGCGGGCGCTTCAATCAGCATATCTCCACCGGCGCGCTGCTGATTGAAATTGGCAACAACCGCAACACGCTTTCGGAGGCGCTGGCGGCGTGCCCGATCATCGCGGAGGCGCTTGAACGCGCGTACAGGGCGCGGAACTAGACCAGCTTGCGCATGTGGCTGAGCGCGGCCTTTTCGAGGCGGGAGACCTGCGCCTGACTGATGCCGATTTCGCCCGCAACCTCCATCTGGGTGCGCCCCTGAAAGAAGCGCAGGTTCAAGATGCGCTGCTCGCGCTCGTTCAGGCGATCCATGGCCTCGCGGATGGCGATGTTTTGCAGCCAGTTTTCCGCGCTGACGTTGTCGTCGCGCACCTGATCGCCGATGGTCAGCGCGTCCGCGCCTTCACCGCCGATCGGCTCGCACAGGCTTACGGGGTCCTGGATGGCTTCGAGCGCGAGGGTGACGTCCTCCGCCGACAGCTCGAGCTTTCGGGCGATTTCCTGCACGGTCGGCTCTCGCCCCAGCTCGGCTTGCAGGCGGTCGCGCGCGGAGAGCGATTTATAGGCGATATCCCGAAGCGAACGGCTGACGCGGATGGCGTTGTTATCCCGAAGATAGCGCCGAATCTCGCCGATAATCATCGGCACGGCGTAGGTCGAAAAGCGCACGTTCTGCGTCACGTCAAAATGATCGAGGGCTTTGATTAACCCGATGCAGCCGACCTGAAACAGGTCATCCACATTTTCGCCGCGGTGGTGGAACCGCTGGAGCACGCTGAGCACCAGACGCAGATTGCCCCGGATAAATTCCTCCCGCGCCCGCATATCCCCGCTGTGGACGAGGGGAAAGAGCTGCCGCATCCGTTCGTTGCTGATGACGGGGAGCGTAGAGGTATCCACGCCGCAGATTTCAACTTTGCCGATGGCCATATCGTCGCCTCCCTTGCTTTCTTGAACTGCATTATGACGGCGGTCAAGGAAAAATATTCTCGCGGCGCGTGGTTATATTTGGGGGAAAAGCGCATAGACGCGAAAGGCGGAAGGAATATGACGTTTTCGGAATTGAAGAAAAAGGATATGATCTGCATCGGGGACGGACGGGTGATCGGGCGCGCGTGCGACGTGGTGCTCGACCCGGCGACGGGGCAGGCGCTCGGCCTGATCGTCTGCGGGGGCTGCGGCATTTTTCGAAGCGAGAAAAGCCAGATGGAGATTCCGTGGCGGCAGATCGCCTGCATCGGCGACGACGTGATTCTGGTTTCGCCGGGGAGCTGCTGAAGGGGGTTTACCTTTTTTCGGAATACGGGTATAATAAGCGAATGGGAAAATGCAAAATTTTTCAAAATGAGGGGTAAATCGACATGAAGTGCATATACTGTAATTGCACGGAGAGCCGCGTGGTGGATTCGCGCCCGACGGAGGACGGCGCGATTCGCCGCCGCCGCGAGTGCGAGGAATGCAAAAGACGCTTTACGACATACGAAAAGATTGAAATGCTGCCGGTGCTGGTCGTCAAAAAGGACAGGCGGCGGGAACCGTTTGACGCGGCGAAGGTGCGCAACGGCATTCTCAGGGCATGCGAAAAGCGCCCCGTTCCGCTGGAGGAGATCGAAAAGCTGGTGCGCCGGGTGGAAACCAGCGTCTGCCAGCAGCCGGAGGAAGAAGTGACCACCGAGCAGATCGGGCGGATGGTGATGGACGGCCTGAAGGAGCTGGACGAGGTAGCGTATATCCGCTTTGCGTCGGTCTATCGCCAATTTAAGGATGTGCAATCCTTCATGGAGGAGCTTCAGCTCCTGCTGGACAGCCAGAAAAAACCGCAGGAATAAACCGAAAGCCGCCGCGTCATGCTAAACCTCGAAACGGAGGATTGGGCATGAAACAAACGGTTCGGCACGGCTTGGGCATTGCGCTGAGCGCGATGGCTTTTGTATGCAATTATTCCCCATGGGTGCGAAACGCGGCTGCGCTGCCGGATGCGCTGACGCTCTCTTCCGGGCAGCGGCTTGTGGTGCAGACCGGGCTGCCGATGCGCGCCGCGTCGGCGGGCGGGGCGGTCAGCGTGCTGGCCTCGCAGGATGAGCGCGTGACGCTCAGCGCGGAGGCGGGCGGGCAGACGAGCGTGACCTTTTCGCTGCTCGGGCTGATTCCCGTGCATGAGACGCGGGTGAACGTCGTGGAGGCGCGCAGGCTGATTCCCGGCGGGCAGGCGGTCGGCGTGGCGCTCAAGACGCGCGGCGTGCTGGTCGTTTCCGATTCGGCGAAGGGGCGGCTGCTGCGCGCGGGCGACGTGATCCTTTCCGCGAACGGCGAAACGGTGGAGAGCGCGAAGACGCTCGGCGCCGTCATCGGCGGGGCGCAGAGCGACACGGTTCGGCTCGAAGTGATGCGCGGCGGGCAGACGATCACGGTGGAAACGGCGGCTTCCGTCGATGCGGCGGACGGCAGGCGGAAGCTGGGCGTCTGGGTGCGCGACAGCACGGCGGGCGTCGGCACGCTGACCTATGTGGACCCGCAGACGGGCGCTTACGGCGCGCTGGGGCACGCGATTGTCGATGCGGACACGGGCAAGCTGCTGGATGCGCGCGAGGGCGCGATTCTGCGGGCGAACATCGTGGGCGTTGCGAAAGGGCAGAGCGGCAGGGCGGGCGAGCTGAAGGGCAACTTCCTCAAGGAGGGGCGGCAGATCGGCAGCCTGCTGGAAAACTGCGAATACGGCATTTACGGCGTGATGCGGGATGCGCCCCGGAGCGCGCTCTACCCGGAGGGGCTGAGCGTCGGCTCGCGGAGCGCCGTCCACACCGGGGCGGCCAGCATCATCGCGACGGTGGAGGGCGACGAACCGCAGGAATACGGCGTGGAAATCGTCCGCTGCTTCCCCCAAAGCGAACCGAGCCAGAAGGGCATGGTGCTGCGCGTGACGGACGAGCGGCTGCTGCATCGAACGGGCGGCATCGTTCAGGGCATGAGCGGCAGCCCGATCCTGCAGGACGGCCGGATCATCGGCGCGGTAACGCACGTCTATCTGAGCGACGCGACGCAGGGATACGGCATGTATATCGAGTGGATGCTCGAAAAAAGCGACGCGCTGGATGCGGAGGCGCAGGCAGCGTAAATGTACAGGGGAAGGTGACCGCGGAATGAAAACGCAAATTCTATGCGCGATGCGCGACGGCAGCGCGGTGATTCCGGCGCTTCGGACGTTGGAGGATGAGCAGGATTGCACCTTCCGCATGGTGCAATCCGGGGAGGGCGCGCTGTCGGCGGCGAAAAAATGCAGGCCGGATATTCTGGTGATCGACGCGGTGCTGCCGCTGATGGACGGGCTGGGCACGATTGACCGGCTCAGGGAGATCTACGGCGAGCGGATGCCGCAGGTCATCGGCGGGGTGATGATGCCCTTCGCGCGGGACGGCTTTCTGCGCAGGGGCGTGACCTGTCAGGTGCGCGTGCCGTGGGACGCGCAGGAGCTGACGGAGGCGCTCACGCAGATGCTCAAAAAGGTGCGCGGCGAAGCGGATTGGACGCGGATGGAGCCGGCCTGCCGACGCGCCGCCGGGCTGCTCAGCAAAATGGGCATGAGATCGACGCTGCGTGGATACGAATACCTATCCAGCGCGGCGGCGCTCGCGTGGGAGGACGAAAGCCGGATGGACGCGGTCGGCGACATGCTGTATAAGCCGGTGGCGCTGCGTTTCGGAACGACGGAGCAGGCCGTCGAGCGGCTGATCCGCCATGCGGTGGAAAGCGTGATGGATGCGTTCGGCGTGCGGCGCGTATACGGCTTTTTCGGCAACTCGATCGACCCGATCCGGGGCAAGCCGACCAACGCGGAAATGATCGGGATGCTCGCGCAGTATATGCGCGTGACCCCGGAGGATTGACGCGATGGCGATTGAAAAAACGAGCCTGATGCGGTATAATGACCGTATTGGACTCGTTTTCTTTTGGAAGAAAACGCAAAGGAGGAGCATATGAACAAAAAAGCAATCGTCATCGTTCTGGACAGCGTGGGCATCGGCGAACTGCCGGACGCTGCGAATTACGGCGACAAGGGCGCGGACACGCTCGGCCATATCATCAACACCTGCCATCCGAAACTGCCGCATCTGATGGAACTGGGGCTGGCGAACATCGACGGCGCGAGCTTCCCCGGCAAGGTGGACGCGCCGAAGGGCTGCTTCGGCAAGCTGCGTGAGGTTTCCGCCGGCAAGGACACCACGACCGGCCATTGGGAAATCGCGGGTGTTCAGCTTGCGCAGGCGTTCCCGACGTTCCCGAACGGCTTCCCGCAGGATTTCATCGAGATGTTTGAAAAGGCTGTCGGCCGCGGCACGCTGGGAAACAAGCCCGCCTCCGGCACGGCGATCCTCGACGAGCTGGGCGAGGAGCACATCAGAACCGGCAAGCTGATCGTCTATACCTCGGCGGACAGCGTCTTCCAGATCGCGGCGAACGAAGCGGTTGTGCCGCTGGAGGAGCTGTATCGCGACTGCCAAATCGCGCGCGAGCTGCTGACGGGCGAGCTGGAGGTCGGCCGCGTCATCGCGCGTCCGTTCGTCGGCGACCACACGGGCGCGTTTAAGCGCACCGGCGCGCGCCGCGATTTCAGCGCGCAGCCGCCGCAGACGATGTGCGACATTCTGAAAGAGAACGGCAAGACGGTCTACGGCGTGGGCAAGATTGAGGATATCTTCGATCACCACGGCATCACCAAGAGCAACCACGCGGCGGGCAACCCGGCCTGTATGCAGGCGACGTTCGAGGCGATGGACGAGGATTTTGACGGCCTGCTGTTCGTCAATCTGGTCGATTTCGATATGGTATATGGCCATCGCCGCGATGTGAAAGGCTACGCCGCCGCGCTGGAGACATTCGACGCGCAGCTCCCGGAGATTCAGGCGAAGATGGGCGAGGACGATCTGCTGATGATCACCGCCGACCACGGGTGCGACCCGTGTCACAGCGGCACCGACCACACGCGCGAGCACACGCCGCTGCTGGTTTGGAGCAGGAAGATGCAGGGCGGTGTGAACCTCGGCGTGCGCGCGACATATGCGGACATCAGCGCGACGGTGCTGGATTATTTCGGTCTGGCGAACCCACTGCGCGGAACTTCTTTTCTGGAGGAACTGAAATGATGGATGAAATGAAGAGAATCGACGAGGCGGCGGCGAAGGTGCTTGCCGTCTGCGGAAAGGCCGATATCGGCGTGATTCTGGGCAGCGGTCTGGGCGATTACGCCGAGGCGCTTGAGGACGCGGTCAAGCTGCCGTACAGCGAAATCCCCGGCTTCCCGCGCTCGACGGTCGCGGGGCACGCGGGCATGTGGTGCTGCGGCACGCTGTACGGCAAGCGCGTGGTGATGATGCAGGGGCGCTTCCATTACTACGAGGGATACGGCATGAAGGACGTGACCCTGCCGGTTCGCGTGATGCAGAAAATCGGCGTGAAGACGCTGATCGTCACCAACGCGGCGGGCGGCGTGAACCTCGGCTACCATCCGGGCGAGCTGATGGTGATCGGCGACATATTCAGCATGACGGCGCAGAACCCGCTGATCGGCCCGAACCTCGATGCGTTCGGCCCGCGCTTTCCGGACATGAGCTGCGCGTTTGACAAGGAGCTGCGCGCGCTGGCGCACGAATGTGCAAACGAGCAGGGCTTTGCGCTGCGCGAGGGCGTTTATGCGCAGATGACCGGCCCGACGTATGAAACCCCGGCGGAAATCCGCATGCTGCGCACGCTCGGCGCGGACGCGGTGGGCATGAGCACCGTGCCGGAGGTCATCGTGGCGCGCCACGGCGGCATGCGCGTGCTGGGCATAAGCTGCATCACGAACATGGCGGCGGGGATTCTCGACCAGCCGCTCAACCACGCGGAGGTGACGGAAACGGCCAACCGCGTGAAGGGACAATTCAGAAATCTGCTTGACAGGATCATCGAAAAAATGTAATGCGGATACGCCGCACGGCCTCCCTCTTTTGACAAGCATAACAAAACCCCGATACCGCGCGCGGTATCGGGGTTTTCCTAACGGATAAAGAAT
>ERZ827150.2177-NODE-2177-length-21870-cov-14.609260_pt1 | contig 21870 bp, 8 predicted proteins | sample MGYA00519779_ERZ827150 | MGnify/ENA primary metagenome ERZ827150 (study PRJEB31778, sample SAMEA3449267) | human gut metagenome | biome: human gut; feature: human-associated habitat; material: faeces | place: United Kingdom | collected 2010/2012 ...
GCTTTGTTTCCCTTACATTTGTAAAAAACAGAAATGCAAATGTATATGAAAAACACATTCTTATTATTGAGCTGGCTGATATTACTCCCCTCCGGTATACTGGCAAACCCCATCAAGGAAATGCTGGAAAGGATAGACAAGGGAGCATCGGACAAGTTCGTAGTCGAACTACACAAAAGCCCAAATGACTTTTTCGAGTTGGACCAAAAAGGCGACAAGGTAGTGATACGAGGCAATACCTATATTAATATAGCAACCGGAATCAACTGGTACTTAAAGTATCATGCCGGAATCCACCTGTCATGGAACAGTATGCATGCCTCACTACCCAATGTTCTTCCTCCCGTCTTCCGTAAAGAACGCCACGAAACAAATCTGGCCCTGCGTTATGATTTCAATTACTGCACCTACTCCTACTCCATGGCATTTTGGGATTGGAAACGTTGGGAAGAGGAACTGGATTGGATGGCACTGCATGGCATCAACCTGCCACTTGCTGCCGTAGGACATGAATGTGTGTGGCGTAACCTATTACTCCGCTTAGGATTTTCCAAACAGCAAATCAATGATTTTATTGCCGGACCAGCATTCCTTGCCTGGTGGGAAATGAACAATCTGGAAGGATGGGGAGGCCCTAACCCCGATAATTGGTATAAACAGCAAGAAGACTTGCAGAAAAAGATATTGAAACGAATGAAAGAATGGGGAATGCACCCCGTACTGCCCGGTTACTCGGGTATGATCCCCTCCAAACTGGATTTGGGAAAACGTATTGATGGTGGAAAAGAAGAGAAAACATTAAGCAACATCTCCTCGGAATCCGCCCAAAGCACTCTCAACAAATGGAACGGATTTGACCGGCCGGGAATCTTACTGCCCGACGATCCCAAGTTTACCCAGATTGCCAGCCTTTTTTACGAAGAAACCGAAAAGCTGTATGGAACAAGTGACTACTACTCCATCGATCCTTTTCATGAAGCCAAAAGCTTGCCTGCCGGACTAGACTTCGGCAAAGCCGGCAGGGCTATTATGGATGCAATGAAAAAGGCTAATCCAAAAGCTGTGTGGGTGGTGCAGGGATGGACAGAAAATCCACGCCCGGAAATGATGAAAGCGCTGAATCCCGGCGATCTGCTCATCCTTGATTTATTTAGCGAATGCCGTCCCATGTGGGGCATTCCCTCTATATGGAAACGAGACAAAGGATACGAAGAACACAACTGGTTGTTCTGCCTGTTGGAAAATTTCGGTGGGAACGTGGGTTTGCATGGAAGGATGGACCAACTTCTTCATAATTTTTACCTGACCAAAGACAACCCACTGGCCACTCAGCTAAAAGGCATCGGTCTGACAATGGAAGGCATTGAAAATAATCCCGTTATGTTCGAACTGATGTGCGAACTACCTTGGCGTGCAGAAAAGTTTACCAAAGAAGAATGGATAAAACAATACATCCGCGCACGCTATGGCACAGACGATGAATCTATCTGGCAAGCTTGGCAAATCTTGGCAAACGGTATCTACAACTGTCCGGCAGGCAACAACCAACAAGGTCCTCACGAAAGTATCTTTTGCGGGCGCCCATCACTGAATAATTTCCAAGCATCCAGCTGGAGCAAAATGTGCAACTATTACGACCCCACTACCACAGCAGAAGCCGCACGATTGATGGTGAGCGTGGCACACAAATATCGCGGTAACAACAACTTTGAATATGATCTAGTTGATATCACCCGACAAGCCATTGCCGACCGTGCCCGAATAGTGTACAATTACGCTGTTGCCGACTTTAAAAGCTTCGATAAAAAAAGTTATGCCACACATACCCGACAGTTCTTGGAACTACTGATAATGCAAGACAAACTGTTGGGCACACGCAAAGAATTCAAAGTAGGGAACTGGATTCAACAAGCGCGCAATCTAGGAAGTACATCTGAAGAGAAAGACCTCTACGAATGGAATGCCCGCGTACAAATTACCACATGGGGAAACCGTTACTGCGCCGACATCGGCAAGTTACGAGATTATGCCCATAAAGAATGGAACGGACTACTGCGCGACTTTTATTATAAACGTTGGGAAAAATACTGGCAAGTACTGCAAGACCAACTGGATGGCAAACTTCCTGTACTGCCAGTAGGTAATTCATCAACCCCCACTGCCGATAATCCAGCCATGACCATAGATTGGTATGCCCTGGAAGAACCATGGACACTGGCAAAGAACACCTATGCGGCATCTGCCGAAGGTGATTGTATAGAAGTAGCGAAAGAGGCTATAACATTGATAAACAATTGATAGTAAGATGAAAAAGAAAGAACTCGATACAGAAACCGCACAGCAGGCACTGCCCATTAAAAAAAGGCTTTTGTCACTCGATGCACTCAGGGGCATCACTGTAGCAGGAATGATTCTGGTTAACAATGCAGGAGGCAAAGTGTCGTATGCACCTTTACAACATTCTGCATGGAACGGACTGACACCTTGTGACTTGGTTTTTCCTTTCTTTCTGTTCATCATGGGTATTTCAACATATATTTCATTGAACAAATTCAATTTCAACGTTTCCCTACAAGTGGTAACCAAGATATTGAAACGCACATTTCTTATTCTATGCATCGGATGGGCAATCGGTTGGTTTGACCATGTATGTGAAGGTGACTTCCTGCCTTTTGTCCATCTGCGCATTCCCGGGGTACTGCAACGCATTGCTTTATGTTACTGTGTTATTTCTTTTACAGCCCTATTTATGAATCATAAGTTCATCCCCACATTAACCTTTATCTTACTGGTAAGCTACACTGTCATATCATGCATGGGGAACGGTTATACCTGCGATGAAAGCAATATTTTATCCATCATTGACAGGCAACTTTTCGGCGAAGCACATCTCTATCAGAAGAGCCCGATTGATCCGGAAGGATTTGTAAGCACTCTCTCTGCTATCGCCCACACTTGTATCGGTTTTTCATATGGAAAATGGATAATACAAAGCCATCAGACAGAAAACAAAGTGCTCCGTTTGTTCTTGACCGGATTCATTCTGATGAGTATCGGCTATTTGTTGGCAGATGCGCTGCCTTTAAATAAAAGAATATGGTCTCCTACTTTTGTTCTGGTGACCTGCGGAGCGGCTTCCATGTCACTTGCCACATTAATGTATTATATAGACATAAGGAATAAACAAAAATGGTGCCGCTTCTTCATCATCTTCGGCGTCAACCCCCTATTCCTCTATGTATTGAGCGAAGTACTTGCCATTATGATGGGAAGTACCGGATGGAAGGCGGCAGCCTATGCAGCCATTCATTCAGGAATAACCGACGCCTACCTTGCCTCAGCTGTCTACGCCCTCGTTTTCACTCTGTTTTTGGGGTGTATCGGTTATCCGCTATATCTTAAGAAAATATACATCAAACTGTAACAACCAATTCATAATATATAGAGAACTATGCAGTATTAAACAAGAACATATTAATCAAAACCAAAATTAAATTCTATGCTAAACGTACAATCTCTAACCCAAAGGACATTTGCACAGATAGTAGTCTTTGCATTACTCCTATTAAACAGTACACTGGCATTTGCTCAAAATCAAGTTAACGGTATTGTCACAGACAAGACCGGAGAACCCCTTATCGGAGTGAATGTAGTCGAAAAAGGTACTACCAACGGTGTTATCACTGACTTTAACGGACAGTTTACATTGAATGTAGCACAAGGAAAGACACTCGTATTCTCTTACGTGGGTTACACTACCCAGGAAATTACAGTAAAAGGATCTTCTTTGAAGATTATTATGGAAGAAGATTCTAAAACATTAGATGAAGTTGTGGTAGTAGGTTATGGCAGTATGAGTCGTAAGGATGTAACCAGCTCCATTACCACTGTGAAAGCAGACAAACTGAATGTAGGAGTTTATTCTGACCCTGGACAGTTGTTGCAAGGTAAAGTCCCTGGTTTGACGGTAGTACAAAGCAGCGACCCGACTTCTGGTACAGCTTCTATCTCTTTACGTGGGGCTTCTTCTCTGCGTACCGGTGCGGCAATGGAACCTTATTATGTTATTGACGGTATTCCCGGTATGTCATTAAGTCTGATTGCTCCCGAAGATATTGAAAGCATTGACGTACTTCGTGACGCTTCTGCAACGGCTATTTATGGCTCCAAGGCTGCTAACGGTGTAATCTTGATTACCACCAAAAAAGGTAGTAAAAGTGAGCACACTTCTGTAAACTACAGCGCATATCTTGCATTTGACAACATTGCCAAGCGTTTAGATATGATGACTGCCGACGAACTCCGCACCTATGCCAAGGAAAATAACATCACTCTTCCGAATGACAAAGGAGCAAACACCAATTGGAACGATGAAGTACTGCGCACAGCAATCAGTCATAACCACAACGTTTCTATCAATGGCGGTTCAGAAAAGACTCAATACAGTGCCAGCATGAGTTATCAAAACAAACAAGGTATCGTACGTGGTACAGATTTCGAGCGTTTCGGCGGCCGCGCATTCTTGCAAACCAAAGCACTGAATGATCGGCTCACCTTAGCCTTTAATGTGAATGCCGCACAATCAAAAGGTACCACCGTTGATTCCGCCAAAGATGGCCAATCCGTATTCGATGCCATGAATTATTATTCTCCACTAGTTCCTGTCACCAATGCAGACGGCTCTTGGTATAGCGACAAAACTATCTCCCAAAACTTCAATCCTGTATCCATGATCAATGAAGATACTTTTGAAAATAACAAGAAACTCCTTCAAGGAACAGCCAAAGGTACTTTAGATATCACTAAGGACTTGAAATGGAACTTAAGTCTTTCCTATCAAGACGAACAATATATATGGAACGAATACCATACCAGCAAATCCCAATATAACACCCGAAATGGCGAAGCTAAACGTATTGCAACAGAAAACAAGAAAAAAATTCTTGAAACATACATAAACTATGATCATACATTCGCCAATATCCACAAACTGGGCCTGATGGCCGGTTATTCATGGGAACAGAATGATGACAATGACAGTTTCGGTCTGGATGTCTACGACTTTTACAATGATAACACCACTTTTTATAATCTGAACCTTGCCAATAAAATGGATTGGCAGAATGGCGGTATCACCAGCAATAATAACGGTCATTTGGAAACTTTACGTATGATCTCATTTTATGGACGTATCAACTACTCCTTCAACAGCAAATACCTGCTTCAAGCAACAATTCGCCGTGACGGCTCCTCTGCTTTTGGAAAGAACAACCGTTGGGGAACTTTTCCATCTGCATCGTTGGCATGGCGTATGAGCGAAGAAAAGTTCATCAAAGATTTAAATGTTTTCGATGACTTGAAGTTCCGTGTTGGTTATGGTGTTAGTGGTAACTCACTCGGATTCGGAGCTTATTCGGCTATCCAGACTTACAGTACTTCAGGTTGGTTCAACTATACAAACGCCAATGGCACACAGAATAGTTACCATACCCTGGCAGCCGCCTCAAATGCCAATCCAGACCTAAAATGGGAACGTACAGCCATGTTGAACATCGGGCTGGACTTCAGCTTCTTTGGAGGCAGATTAGGAGGAACCATCGAATACTATGACAAGCGTACCAGCGACCTGATATACACTTACGAGGTTTCCACAAACCGCTATCCTTTCGGAACCATGCCGGCCAATGTGGGAGATATCAGCAATAAAGGTATTGAATTTACCATTAATGCCACTCCTATACAAACAAAAAATTTCTCTTGGCAAACCAGTTTGAACTTATCTCATAATAAAAATAACGTAGAAAGTATATCCAACAGTGAATATTCCGTAGATTATATCCGTGCAGCCGATCCTGAAATCGCAGGTTATTCTTCAAATGCAGACGTACAGCGCATCATGGAAGGACATCCTATCGGCACCTTCTACACCTACGAATGGGCCGGCTACAATAACCAAGGAGTATCCATCTTTTATGTACACGATCCTGAAACGGGTGAGCGTACAGGCGAAACGACCACAGATCCTGAAACTGATAGAGACCGTACTATTACCGGCTGTGCACAACCTGATTTAAATTTAGGCTGGAGCAATAACTTCCAATACAAGAACTGGAATCTCGATTTATTCTTTACTGGTGTTCTTGGACAAGATATCTACAACGCCACTGCAGAACAATACTCTAATGTTTCTTTTGTGAAAGAAGGCCGCAATGTATTAAAAAGCGTAGCTACCGAACACCGTGCTACAGACACACAATCTCAAGCACCATCCAATCGCTGGATAGAGAACGGTAGTTATTTCCGTCTGTCCTCGGTTTCATTGGGATATACTTTCGGCAAAATTGGTAACTGGATAAACTCGCTCAAGCTATACGCTACTTGTAATAATGTATTCACCATTACCGGTTACTCCGGTCGTGATCCGGAAATCAACCTTGGAGGCTTGGAACCGGGTATGGACAGACGCACCAATTACTATCCGCGTACCCGTTCATTTATGATCGGTGTAAACATGAATTTCTAACCATATAATTGAAAACTAATATGAAAAATAGCATAAAATTAATAACCTGGCTAGTAGGTGGTCTGTTCACCTTCTCCTCCTGCACAGATCTAGATGTGGATCTTAAATCCACTTATACAGAATACCCGGATTCCGAAATTGCCAAAGAAGCGAAAATGGCAGGTTTGTATTATGGATTCGGCGGAGCATTAGGACGTCGTTATATGGAAGCTGCCCTGCTGTCCTCTGATGAATTCATGGCAGTGACATTTGGTGGTAACTGGTATGATGGCGGCAATTATATCCATTCCTCTCTTCATGCCAGCCTTCCAGGAGACGCACACGTGGACTGGGCCGGTGATATTCCGGCTGCAATCACAAAGTGCAATCAAGCAATTTTTGACCTGGGTGGAGAGGATGAAAACAATGCCGAACAAGAAGCCTTGATTGCTCCGGCACTTGCCATGCGTGCTTTCTATCATTTTATTTTTATGGATACATTCGGAGCAACTCCCAAATTAGACCATTTGATCGGCGATTCTGAAGCTATCGACCGTTCTCCCCGTTCCGAAATTACAAAATTTATCGAAAGCGACCTGCTTCGTGCTTTGGCTTCCGGCGGTTTAAAAGAAGATGTTGATGCTTCCACTTATGGCAAGCCAACCAAATGGATGGCTGAGGCTCTCCTTGCCAAACTCTATATAAACTGGGCTGTTTATACCTGTGATGATGTAGCTACTTATGATCCAAGCATGACTAATTCCAAATTGAATGATGTCATAAAATATTGCGATGATATCATCGCCTCTGGTCATTTCAACCTCAGTGATGGTTATCGCAAGAAATTCATGCCGGACAACGGCTATCAGATCAAAGATTTCATCTATGCAATGCCATACCAAAATAATGAAACATCAACCAGAGCCAATACTTACGCCCGTTTTCAATTCTGGCCTAAATTCAACAATGACGGCGCGGACGGCAAAGGACTGTTCGGTATAACACTATCCAAAAATGCTGGAGGCGTTTTCATCGTCACTCCTGAAGCAGCAGACCGTTTTTGCCTGGAAGGAGATGAACGCAATGACATCATCATGAAAGGTGCGATCAACTATTATGACATCAGCACACATACAATGGGAACAGAACCTTATATATACAACGGACAACAAGTTGTCCTCACCAAGAATATCACCATCTTGAATGACCAAATGGATCTTGGAAATGACTTGAACGCATGGTGCCAGGGATACCGATGCATCAAATGGGCTATTCAAGCAGACGATTATAACCTCTATAACCGGAATCAAAGCAATGATGTACCTATCTTCCGTTATGCAGATATTCTGCTAATGAAAGCAGAAGCTATTCTACGGGGAGCAACAGCTACGAACGGTGATACGCCACAATCCCTGTTCAACCAAATACGCAGCTACTGTAACGCTCCATTATTGGAGCATTCTCCTTCATTGGACGAGTTGCTTGAAGAGCGTGCACGTGAATTTTACGCAGAAACATGGCGTCGCAATGACCTAATCCGTTTTGGAAAGTTCGAAGACGACTGGGGATATAAAAATCAATATCATCCGGAAGCCAAGACCGAGAAATGGCGTAGAATCTTCCCTGTATCTGTCGGCTTGATGAATTCAAACACCAACTGGAAGCAAAATTACGGTTATTGATAAATTAAATAAGTTTTTATAAGGGCTTGTTACGGCAAGCTCTTATAAAAACCTTTAAAGCAAAAAATAATTCATGAAACGTCATCAAATCTTATTACTTCATATCGCGACATCCATCTTGGTATTATTCCCATTTCCTATACATGCCCATAAAATGATGTACCAGGACTCTATCGAAATCGTAGTACACAGAGGAGCGAACCATATAGCGCCGGAAAACACCATTCCATCAGCTCTAGCTGCATTGAAACATGGAGCCGGCTGGATAGAAGTGGACGTGCGCAAAAGTAAAGACAATATACTTTATAATCTGCATGATGAAACTTTAGACCGTACTACCAACGGTAAAGGTCCCATTCAAGATATGCTATCCAAAGATATTGAAAAATTAGACGCCGGCAGTTGGTTCAGTTCTCGATTTATCGGCATTCACGTACCCCGTATAGCCGAAATGCTAGATACCCTACAAGGAAAGGCACACATTTTTTTTGATGTAAAACGAGGAACTCCGATAAAAGATTTGATTACATTAGTACGCCAAAAAGGATATGAAAATAAAAGTTTCTTCTGGTTTGCAGACTCAGAAATGCTGAAAGAATTTATCAAAATCGCTCCGGAAATGAAGATTAAAGTAAATGCCTCCAATATAGCGGCTTTGGAGAAATGGATGAAAATATGCACCCCGGCCTATGTAGAAACAGATATCCTCAATATCACTCCTCAATTCAAAGAATTCTGCAAAAGCAATCATATCAAGATAATGGCTGCTATTCAGAATGCGAGTGAAAAAGAATATAAAAAAGCGATTGAAGTCCATCCCGATTTAGTCAATCTGGACCGGCCGGAACTCTTTATAAAAATACTCCATCAGGAGATTAAAAAATAACCCTTTTCCAAGAAGAGCTATGAAAAGTACCCTATCTTACCTGCTGATTATATGCAGCCTGTTTACTGCTTGTATCGGTCATCAGGAAGAATCCCTACTGTTCTACGTAGATACCCGTACGGGCACTGCACCAAGCGCAACCCACACCGCAGAACTTTTCGGCAAAAATACCGAAGAGTACGGGCAAACGCTGCCTGCTGTTCTAGAGCCCAACGGAATGAACTTTTGGACTCCCCAAACACAAGATACAGAAGCAAAATGTAAGGCTCCCTATTATTACAAAGATACGAAAATACAAGGTTTCCGCAATTCACATTGGATTGTCGGAGGTTGTACACAGGATTACGGTTCCATGACCTTGATGCCTGTATCGGGTACACTGAAATATCTTCCCCAAGACAGAGGAAGCCTGTTCTCTCACCAAGAAGAAACAGCAACGCCCGCCTATTACTCTGTCCTTCTCAAAGATTATTCCATCTTTGCAGAAATGACCGGACGTTCCCGTTCAGCCATTTTCCGATTCACTTATAACCAACCGGAAGATGCTTATCTCATAGTCAATCCTAACAGTGATGAAGGGAAAGGATATATTGAAATCGATACCATAAAAAAACAGATACGCGGATACAATCCCGTCCACCGCATCTATCAAGGCTGGGGAGAACCCGCCGGATACAACGGGTACTTTATCATTGAATATCAAAATGAAATAGAAGAATATGGTACATTCCGGCATGACAGTCTCTTCGCCGGACAACGACAGATAGCCGATGGAACAAGTATAGGTGCATATCTCCGGTTCAAAATACACTCAGAAGGACCCATATTAATCAAAGCCGCTTCCTCTTTTACTGACATGGAAGGCGCTCAAAAGAATCTGGACACCGAGATACCTCATTGGGATTTTGACCGCACCCGGCAGGAACTGAACTCCATCTGGGAACAAAGGCTTTCACAAGTTACAATACAGACAAACAACCGAAACGATAAAGAGAAATTTTACGGAGCACTCTACCGTGCCTCATTCCTGCCACGTACATTCAATGATGTAGACGGGCGCTATCCTTCTTTTTCCACAGGACACCCGTTCAGACAATCAGCCAACGGTAGAAATTACTATGAAGATTACAGTATGTGGGATACTTACCGTGCTCTCCATCCTTTAGTCAATATCCTAACCCCAAAGAAAGCCGGAGACATGATGCAATCATTGGTGGACAAATATGAACAAGGCGGCTGGCTGCCTATATTTCCTTGTTGGAACAGTTATACCGCAGCCATGATAGGCGATCATTGCATCTCCGCACTGGGAGATGCCTATATCAAAGGAATCCGTAATTTTGATATCAACAAAGCTTGCGAAGGAATGCTCCGGAACGCATTCAGGACTCCCGCCACCTATGAAGAATATAAAAACGGAATGGGACGGCGTGCTTTGAATTCTTATCTGAAATATGGATACATTCCTTTGGAAGACAGCGTACCGGAAGCCTTTCATACCTGCGAACAAGTGTCACGTACTTTAGAATATGCATACGATGATTTCGTATTGGCCCAAGTCCTGCAAAAGTTGGAAACATCAGATGATTACTTTCCTGATCCACAAAAAACAGGACTTTATGATACATTAATGATACGTGCACGATATTACCGTAACGTAATAAACCCTAGCACCGGATATGCCCAAGGCAGATACGCTGACGGAAGTTTCCTCACCGATGCCGGTAACGCCTTTTCTTTCACCCGCTTCATCACCGAAGGAGCTCCCTGCCATTATACTTGGTATGCCCCCCATGATATATACGGACTTATGGAATGTATGGGCGGAAAAGAAAAATACATTGCCAAACTGGATTCCATGTTCAGCGAACACCGCTACTGGCACGGCAACGAACCTTGTCATCAGATAGCCTACCTCTTCAACTATGCCGGACAACCTTGGAAAACCCAACGGGAGGTACGTCATATTATGGAAACAGAATATCTGAACGCTCCCGGTGGTCTGTCAGGTAATGATGATGCAGGACAGATGTCTGCCTGGTATGTATTTTCTGCTATGGGATTCTATCCGGTATGTCCCGGTACACCTTATTATATAATAGGAAGTCCTTCTTTTCCCCGGATGAGTATCCGCTTGGAAAACGGAAAGACATTCACCATATTAGCCCACAACGCCAACAAAAAAAATATATATATCCAGTCAGCAAAACTAAACGGAAAAGAATATGACAAGAATTACTTTACACACCAAGATATAATACAGGGAGGAACATTAGAGTTCCAGATGGGCCCGAACCCTAATACAAACTGGGGAGCATCCGCCCTCAGCCTGCCTCCCGACAATATGAAATAAGTACAAAAAATAAAAAACAACCCATATGAAGAATCAAACTATCATCAGCCTCTTATGCTGCCTCCTGTTGTTTGTGACAGGATGCAGTACTTCCCATCAAGGGAACACGTACGACATCATGACCTATGGAGCCAAAGGAGACGGACAAACAGATGATGCCGCCGCTATACAACGCGCCATCAATGCCTGTTCCGCTGCCGGTGGCGGAACCGTAATCATTCCTGCCGGACACACCTTTCTATGCGGCCCGCTATATTTGAAATCCTATGTGAACCTTCATCTGGAACCCAACTCCCGATTGCTGGCCAACCCCGATGAAAGCATCTATACAGAAAGCGCATTCCGCGAAAACCGTGGCGAAGGAATGATGTGGATCAGTGGAAAAGACTTAAAACAAATATCCATTACCGGTACAGGAGAAATAGACGGAAACGGAATCGCCTTTATGGGCAAAGAGCTGGATGATTCCTACGAGCTGAAGCCCGTCACTGATTTTGACCCACGCCCACATGTGCTTACCCTTATCAATGTAGAGAAAACCGTTATCCGTGACATCACGATCCGGAACAGCGCCTATTGGACAATACACCTGATAGGCTGTTACGATGCCTTGATTGACGGCATCTCTTTATTGAATAATCTAAAAATACGCAACGGCGACGGTATTGATGTGGATCACTCCAAAAAAGTACGTATAGCGAACTGCTTCATTGAATCGGGCGATGACTGCATTTGCCTGAAGAATCGTCGGGAATTTGAAGAATATGGCTCTTGCGAAGATATTGTAGTGACTAATTGTATCATGACTTCACGTTCATGCGCTATTAAGATAGGCTCGGAAAATATGGACAAGATTGATAATGTATTATTCAATAATTGCATTATCAAAAACAGCAACCGGGGCATCGGCATACAAAACCGGGATGAAGGTACTGTGAGCAATGTCATTTTCTCCAATATATTAGTAGACTGTATGTTCTATTCTGATGTATGGTGGGGTAAAGCGGAACCTATCTATGTCACCTCATACCCTCGTGCCGTAGGCAATCATAAAGATGCAGGCTGGCGTTTCCCCAAAGGTGCAACGAAAGGACACTCGGGAGAAGTCAGCAACATTTTCTTCAATCAGATTAAATGCACTAGTGAAAACGGCATTTTCGTAGGGGGAGACACTCCGGAGAAAGTGCATCATATCTATTTTGATGAAATAGATGTCAAGTTGTTAAAACGTACCGGTTATGAAGGCGGTGTGTATGACAAACGTCCTTGTAACGGAGATGGTTTTGTATATGACAAGACTTATGCTTTCTATCTGGACACCGCTTCGGATATCCGGATTACCGGCTGTAACATTTATTGGGCCTTCCCTCAATTGACACAAGCCGGAGGAGATATCAAAGAGAAGAATACAATACGTGTAAAAATAAACAAGAAATAATTATGACCCACATTCCATTCAAAGTTTCTTTGTTAAGACTGGTCTTCCTGCTGCTGCCCGTGACGGTCGCGGCACAGGAAGCCAGACTTTCTGATTACGTAGATCCCAGAATCGGTTCGGAAGGACTGGGACGGGTATTTATCGGTCCCTCCTGCCCTTATGGTATGGTGAAACCATCGCCCGATTGCACTGTCCATCCCAATAGTGGTTGGCTGCCTATGCCCGAACAAGTCAACGGTTTCTCCCAAGTACACGTCAGCGGGACAGGAGGAGGTCCTAAATATGGCAACATACTTGTCATGCCTTTTGGCAAAGGTATGGATCAGCTCAATCATATAGACTATCGCAAAGATGAAACAATCCGCTTGGGCTATTATGCTACCGAATTCCAGAGAACAGGCATATATACTGAAATAACAACTGCTCCACGCGCCTCATTCTACCGATTCACCTATCCCGAAGATTCCTTAAAATCCCTGTTGGTTGACGCCGGCTTCTTCCTGGGTGAACAACCGACCCCCGATGCCCGCGAAGCACAACAATTTGTAGGTTCGGAAATTCAAATCATATCCGATCACGAAGTAATGGGATATACCCGTATTCGCGGAGGTTGGAATAACGGACGTGCCTACACCGTTTATTTTTATGCAGTAACCGACCATCCCTTTGTACAAACGACCACATGGAAAGGAAACCAGATCAGCAATGAACGATACCAGCCAGACTCCCAACAAAAAACCGGAGCTTTGTTGCGTTTCCCTTCTTCTGCAAATACCATTCAACTGAAAGTCGGAATTTCATTTATCAGTTCTCTCAAAGCCAGAGAGAATGTATGGAACGAAATACCTCATTGGTCATTTGAGGACACCCGGCAAGCCTTATTGGCACAATGGGAAAACTTATTGCAACGCATTGATATAGCCTCAAATACACCCGAAAAATATAAGCGTATGTTTTATACCGGTATCTACCATACCATGTTAATGCCTGTAGACCGTACCGGTGAAAATCCATTATGGAGTGATCCGGAACCTTATTATGATGATTTTTATGCTATCTGGGACACCTACCGCACCTCAACTCCACTTATCACACTGATTGACCCTCAAAGAGAAACAGACATTGTACGTTCACTGATCAATATCTATAAACGGGACGGCTACATGCCTGATGCACGAAGCGGAAATTGTAACGGACGGACACAAGGCGGCTCCAACGCCGAAATTGTTATAGCCGATGCATTTGTAAAAGGACTACCAAACATAGATTACCATCTGGCTTTGGAAGCTATGCTGAAAGATGCGACCATACCGCCCGGAGGTAACGAAGAAGCGGAGGGAAGAGGCGGACTGATTCCTTATCTGGAATTGGGATATATTCCATACGGTATTCCCCGAGCCGGAAACCGCACAATAGAATACTCCTATTGTGATTATGCCATAGCCTTAGTAGCAAAAGGACTAGGCAAGACAGACTTGTACCAGCAATACTTGAAACAATCTTCCAACTGGAAGAACTTGTGGCGGGCCGATTATGAACATGCAGGAGTCAAAGGATTCATACTTCCCCGGGATAAAGAAGGAAACTGGTTAGACAAAATACCTTTCGGAAACTCCCATATCCAGAAACCCACCTTCACATATACCCCCGTTACCTTTGAAGGCCCTTGGTATACTCCTTGGTGGAACATGTTCTTTTATGAAGCCTCCTCCTGGGAATATGCACTCAGCATTCCGCATGACGTACCCGGACTCATTGAACAATGTGGCGGAAAAGAGAAGTTTGACGAACGGCTGGATATTTTCTTTGACAAGGGTTTCTTCAATGTGAATAATGAACCCTCCTTCCTCACTCCCTGCCTATACCACTGGGTAGGGCGTCCGGATAAAAGTGGCGACCGCATCCATGAAATTATCCAGAAGAACTATAATGACGGTTCTGCCGGTCTTCCCGGAAATGATGACTCCGGAGCCATGTCATCGTGGTTGGTATTCCACATGATGGGGTTGTACCCCAATGCCGGACAAGACTATTATTTAATCCATACCCCTCTACTGACAGAGAGTCGTTTCCATTTACAGGAAGGCAAAACATTCACGATCAAAACCGAAGGGCTTTCCGAAAAGAACAAGTATATCCGGTCGATATTATTAAATGGAAAGAATTATCCATATTCCGCCATCCGCCATAATGATATCATCAAAGGAGGCGAGTTGGTTTTAAAAATGGGCCCTAGTCCCGGTAACTGGGGGAGCAAACTATTTCCTGAATCTAAAGAGTAACATACGATGAAGAAAAAACTTTTTATATGCTTTCTGCTTATCGGCAGCCTGATGGGAAATGTAATGGCACAAGATATCATTACCAACCCTCTGTTATTTGTATTCAAACTGCATGGACAAACCCGAAAGTACCAATTTACTTTCAATCAGTCCAACGACACCCTTTATCTGCATTGGGGAATTGAAAGAAACACCCGATGGCAATCAGGCAGCTACGCCATGCCCCAAGAAGCTTTAAAAACGGCGGTCAGACTAAGCTTCTTACAGCCGGAAGACGGACAGCATATCTGTCTCCCCATTCAAGAAACCTTTGCCCTACTTTCAGCAACCGCTTTTCAGGAATTGAAAAGCCAAAAGGCATTTCATTATAATCAGACAGAATACCAACTGGCTGATACCAAGTCACAAGCTATGGGCTATTCCTTACTGCATGTAAACGACTCAGTAGACGGATGCGAAATGTGGATTATGGATAATCCGGATTTCCCTCTGATATGGGAAATACAAAATAATCCGCTCGGCATCAATTGGAAAGTAGCTCCCATAGATCTCCCCGCACACAATCTGAAAGAAGAAATCATCCAAAGCCCGAAAAAAATGGGTAGCATCTATTATGCTTATCCCACACCAAACGGCATACAAACTCCGGTACCCGAAGGTTACAGTCCTTTCTACATCAGCCATTACGGACGCCATGGGTCCCGCTGGATGACTTCGGACGAACGTTATCTAGAAGTCATTCGTGTCTTTGATACGTTTCACAATAAATCAGGACTTACCGATTTAGGTGAAGATGTGAGGCTCAGACTCCAGAAAGTATGGGAAAATGCCCGTGGGCGCGGAGGAAACCTGACCCCATTAGGAGAACGACAACACAAAGCCATTGCCAAACGGCTTTATCAACAATATCCCCATATATTCCGGGACAGCGCCAACATATCAGCGCGTTCGAGCGTTTCCGTACGTTGTATCATGAGCATGTCCGCATTCACAGAACAACTGAAAGAACTAAACCCCTCCCTCCAGATCACCCGCGAAGCCAACCAAAGACACATGGACTACATTGCCTATACTTCACCCGAAGCCGAAAAGCTGGGTTCGGCAAGTGCGCCATGGAGAACAGCTTTCCATACATTCGAAGAAAATCATATTCATCCGGAACGTTTAATCGCTTCACTTTTCAAAAATCCCAAAGAAGTCAGGAATCCCCGCGAGCTCATGATGGGACTTTATTGGATTGCTTCCGACATGCAAGATGTAGAGTTGCCTCTATCCTTTTATGATTTGTTTGAAAAAGAAGAATTATTCGGTATCTGGCAGTCTGTGAATTATCGGATGTATATTTGCAATGCCAATGCTCCCGTCAATCAGGGAGCAGCCCCCAAGAGTGCAAAATCTTTATTGAAGAATATTATAGAAAGTGCCGACCGCGCCATCCGTGAAGGAACTCCTTGCGCCACCCTCCGTTTCGGACATGATACCAACCTGATCCGTCTGTTGGCACTCATGCAAGTAGAAGGATGCTCCAATCAAGAAACAGATCCCGACCGATATTACCTGGCCTGGCAAGATTTCCGTGTTTCACCTATGGGAGCCAACCTTCAATTAATCTTTTTCAAGAATAAACAAGGAGAAGTTATTGTAAAATTGCTACATAATGAAAATGAAGTCAAATTACCCATTGACAGCCCTATTGCCCCTTATTATAAATGGGAAACGGTGAAAGCATTCTACAATCATTTATAAACATACAAATTGAGAAACAGCAATTTCCTTCAAAGTCCAATCTCCCTATTAGCTAAGGCTTTTCTTGCCTACAATTAAGCCCTTTCTTACGGTTACCTACTACAGACTCCCTCAATGGACCGTAGAGTCCATTGCAGCAGACTGTATAGTCCACCCAAGCAGACCTTACAGTCCACTGGCGGAGTCTGTAGCAGATGACTGTAAAAAAAAGCTTAACTATATGGAAGAAACGGCTTACACAACCACTCTATTCCGGTTTTATCTTTTTCAGATAATCAGAAGGAGCCATACCGAATTCATCTTTAAAACACTGACGAAAATAGACCGTACTGTTAATTCCCACCTTGAATGCAACCTCTGAAATATTGTATTTCCCTTCTAATAACAGACGTTCCGCATATTGCATCTTTATTTTGCGGATATATTCATTGGTGGAAAGTCCGGTCAATGCCTTCATCTTCCGATATAGGGTAGAATTACTCATACACATGGCGTCCGACAAATAACCGATATCAATTTTCTCAGAAGAAAGACGATCTTCAATCAGCTTGTTAATCTTCTCAAGGAACTCATTATCCAATTTATTCATAGACTCGGTTACTGCCGCACGTTTGTCAATGAGTATGGAATTCGTATTAAAACGCTCTGCCAACAACTTGCGGGATTCAAGCAAATTATGGATACGGCTATGCAACAAAGTAGCACTGAAAGGCTTTGTCAGATAAGAGTCAGCACCTACTTGATACCCTTCTTCCTTATCTTGCAAAGAATCCTTTGCCGTCAGCAAAATAATGGGAATATGGCTGGTACGCAAGTCTTCTTTCAATTTCCGGCACATCACAATGCCGTTCATCACCGGCATCATGATATCACTGACTATAATATCAGGAATGCAGCCCAATGCTTGTTCCAAACCTTGTTCACCATTGGCGGCAGTCCTCACTTCAAAATCGTCCGAGAAAGATTCTACAATATAATCACAGATGTCCCTATTATCTTCCACTATCAGCAGAATACGCTTACCATTATGCACAGGTTCTATATTTTCTTCTTTTTCGCCCTTTTCATCGGAAGTTTTCTCCGTCGAGTCAGCATGCAGCACATGAGGATACGTGTTATCCGTCAGCAGACTGACATAAAAAGTACTTCCCACATTCAAAGAACTTTCAACCCTGATCTCCCCCTCATGCAAAACTACCAGGTTCTTTACCAGAGCCAGACCAATACCTGTTCCTGAAGCCTGATGTTCGCTTCCCTCTTGATAATAACGGTCAAAAATATGTGGCAGGGCTTCAGCAGAAATTCCATATCCCGTATCACTTACTTTTATCTCTGTATAAGCTACTTCATTACGCATTGTCTGATACAAACTTAGAGTGACGCGCCCTTGTTCCGTATATTTGATTGCGTTGGAAATAAGATTATCCAAAACAATGGTAATGATTTCCTTATCGAAAAAAAGAAACATTTCTTCTTTCTCTATTTGAATCTGGAAGTCAATCTTGGTCTTTTGATTTAGTTCTTTGTATTTAAGTCCTATCTCATAAATCAAAGGAGCGATATTGCCTTTGCTGACGCACAATTTCTTATTTTGCGTCTCTGTCTTTCGGAATTCCAGTATTTGGTTAATCAAGTTGAGCAGCCGTAGCGCACTTTGATGGATGACAGATAACTTCTGGGCTTGTTTTGCCGGAAGTGAGGTTTCTTTTTGCATATCTTCCAAGGGACCGAGGATTAAGGTCAACGGTGTACGTAGTTCATGGGTGATATTGGTGTAGAACCGCAGACGTTCCTGATTCAATTCCTGTTCCTGCTCATGGTTTTTCTTTTCCAAAATATAGAGGCTTTCTAAATCCAGCTTCTTTTTATATGCATGCAAGATAAGATAAATGATGCTGATAGATACTAAAATATAGATAAGCTTTGCCCACCACGTCAGCCAAAGAGGGGGATTGACACGGATGGTAAGTGAAGTAGCTTCTTCCGGCCATTCTTGGTTATGTACTCGTGCTTTGATGAGGAACTCATATTTTCCCGGAGGAATGTTTCGGAAAGTGACACTGTTGTTCTCATTGACGGTGTACCATGAGTTCTCAAGCCCTTTCAGCATATAAACATACTCCACTTGGTTGACAAGTGAGTAGTTTTGCACATTAAATGTAAGTCCAAAGCTATTTTGCGCATGACTTAATTCTACATTCTGTCCTTTGGACAAGTTGATAATCATGTCGTTATTTTCCAGATTGCTCAATCGTCCCAGTATTTTCATTTCCGTGATAACTGCTACCGGAGTAGGTTGTTCATTCATTGTAATATCAGGATTAAAACAACATACTCCATTGATAGAACCGAAATAAATCCATCCGTTCTTGTTTTGCGTTACACAACCGCTTGAGAAACTTCCCGCCGGAACATCGTCAGAATGACCATAGTGATAGAAACAATCTTTGGCTGTCACGTAGCAGCTGACACCTTTATTATTGCTAAACCATATATTACCTTTCTTGTCTTCTGTTATTGCACAGATATTTGTATTGGTTAAACCATCTTTTCGTTGATATGTTTTGTAGGTTAATACATTGGTTGAAGGAAAACAGACTAGTCCTTCTCCTGTCCCTATCCACATTCTTTTGTGTTTATCCTGTATGATCTGATTGACGGTATTGGAACAGAAGCCCTCCCTTTGGACAAAGGTCTTGATTTGTTGTAGATCGGGCGTGTATACGCCAAGTCCGTCTCCGAAGGTCCCAATCCAGAAACGCCCTTTCTCATCTTGAGCTATAGAACGTACAAAATCACTGTGTAGTTCGCTGTTTTCAGTGTTGTAGTGTCGGATAATTTCCATGTTGAGGGGATTCAATACAATGATTCCTCCGCTATATCCTACCCAGATATTATGTTGAGTATCTTCGTAGATCGTACGGACATCCTGATTGTACTGTCCCATGAGGGAGATGGAACGAAACCTTTTATTCCGAGTGTCATAATAACTGATTCCTCCTTGAAAAGAACCGAACCATAGATTTCCTTTTGAATCCTGTAAAGAGGTCAATATGAAATTGGAAGGGATGTCTCCAGTCTCTTTTTTATAAATAGCAATACGCTTGTCCCCTTCAAATACATTGATACCACCTCCGTCTGTTCCAATCCATATCTGCCCTTCCCGTTCGGCGAGGCTTAATACAACATTGTTGCTCAGATAAGAATTGCGGGTGGTATAGGTGGCTAGCAGTTTTCCGTCGCGGGTCAGGCAATTCAAGCCTCCGTTGTAAGGTGCCACCCATATCCTTTTCTGTGAATCGATGAATATATTCATGATTTCTTTTCCGCAATCGAAAGGGGGAGGGTTATATTTTCCGGTTTTTAAGTCGAGTAGTAGTAAGCCCTGCCACCGGCTACAACAGAGCAGGGTATGTTCATCCCAAAGGGTCAGCAGGGTGACATTGTAATTCGGTTCCCGCTCAAATGATTGCAAGAGGCGTAAGGAAGCATCCTGATAATTATAGAAAAAGATTTTATTTTTTGAACCGAACAAGACGCCTCCTTTTGTCAGGCAAACTGAATAAACGATAATGTTATTTCCCGACTCATTCGTTGGTATGAAGAAGTCATCACTCTGCCGTCGATAGCGCGCCACTCCTTTGTCCGTCAGAATCCAGATATTGTTTTGTTCGTCTTCTATCATCTGATAGATAAAATTATGTGGAATGGAATGAGGATCATCGGCCTGATGAACATATTTTTTGAGTTCATGCCCGTCGTATCGTCCCAGCCCGGAACGGGTTCCAATCCATACAAAGCCTTGTTCATCCGTCAGGATACAGCGCACGGTGGAAGGTAGTCCGTCTTTCAGGGAGATTTGTTTATAGTAATAATGTCCGGCTTGAAGGGGGAGAAGGCCGGTAAACTGTATGATAAATGCTACGCATAGTAGTACCAATATGTTTTTTCTCATGAAATCAGGTCAGTTTAACTGAAACAAAGATAATGTATTCGGATGAATATTACTTAAATCAGCTCTCTTATTTTTTAGTTTTTATGCTTATCTTTGCTCGAAAATATACGACTATGATTACCGAAGAACTACAGAAACTTTATCAGTCATATACGGGCGTTCCCGCTGAAAACATAACAGAATTACCGTCTTCCGGTTCCAACCGCCGTTATTTTCGGCTGACGGGTATAGAAATATTGATTGGAGTCTACGGGGCTTCTATTGATGAGAATGAGGCATTTCTTTATATGGCAGGACACTTCCGCAAATGTGGACTGCCTGTTCCCGAAGTGCGCATTGCCTCGGAAGATAAAACCTATTATTTGCAGGAAGATTTGGGCGATACTCTGTTGTTCCATGCCATAGAGAAAGGACGTGCTACCAGTGTTTTTTCAGAAGAGGAAAAAGAGTTGCTTCGCAAAACGATTCGTCTGCTTCCTGCTATTCAATTTGCCGGGGCGGATGGATTTGATTTTTCCCGTTGTTATCCTCAACCGGAGTTCAACCAACGCTCCATTCTGTGGGATTTGAATTACTTCAAATATTGCTTCCTGAAAGCTACCGGTATGGAGTTTCAGGAGGATAAACTGGAAGATGATTTCCAGAAAATGAGTGATGTCTTGCTTCGTAGTTCTTCCGCTACTTTTATGTATCGTGATTTTCAGAGCCGTAATGTGATGATAAAAGACGGCGAACCATGGTTTATTGACTTTCAAGGAGGACGTAAAGGCCCGTTCTATTACGACATAGCCTCTTTCCTGTGGCAAGCGAAAGCGAAATATCCCGATAGCCTCCGTAAAGAACTGCTGCAAGAGTATATGGAAGCTCTTCGCAAATACCAGCCGATTGACGAATCCTATTTTTATAGCCAACTTCGTCACTTTGTTCTTTTCCGTACGCTGCAAGTGTTGGGAGCATACGGTTTCCGTGGCTATTTCGAAAAGAAACCGCATTTTATCCAAAGTGTCCCCTTCGCTATCGACAACC
>ERZ827150.2181-NODE-2181-length-21827-cov-12.428302_pt1 | contig 21827 bp, 21 predicted proteins | sample MGYA00519779_ERZ827150 | MGnify/ENA primary metagenome ERZ827150 (study PRJEB31778, sample SAMEA3449267) | human gut metagenome | biome: human gut; feature: human-associated habitat; material: faeces | place: United Kingdom | collected 2010/2012 ...
AGTACACGTCTGGGGGGCGTGTTGTCGCTGGTTCGAATCCAGTCATCCCGACTGAAGAAAAGGCTTGACAATCAACTGATTGTTAAGCCTTTTTCGTTTTTGCGCCAGCCCCTCGCCGTTGCCGTGGAACACAAATGGAACATGAAAGGGTGCTATCCGAAAAATTTTCAATCTACAATGTAATTCAACAAGTCAATTGATTTTATATTGTGAGTCCATGTTATACCTCGATAAAAATGACGACACCTTATAATTGCGTCTAAAAACTCTTTTTCATCTACATAAGGAATCTTGAATGTTAATTTATTTTCTTTGCTATTTGTATCTTGTATGGTGAGTTGAGAGGAATAAGTATCAAAACTTCTGTCGTAGCAATAAAACAATTCGGCTAATCCATAAAATATACTTTTGTGTATTTTTATAGTGGTATCTGAATATTGATCTATAAACATTCTTTCGGGGAAAACATTCGGAACATAATCAGATAATTCTTGAATTGTAAGTTGCCGGTTGATTATTTTTAGATAAAAATCAAGATCAATTGCTCGTATGCATACCAATATAAATGTAGCTCGCGGAAAGATGTAGTAGTCGCTTTGACAAGCTCGTAATACCAATCGTGTGTGAGCAAATATTTTTTCAATTTGTCGTAAAGACAGATTTTTACCTTCAGCTATTTCTTGTGCACATCGTAATAATTGGTCCCCATCGCTTGAAAAATCCCGATGTCGTTTCCGATCCTCTGTCTCGAGAAAAGAGTCGAACTCAAAATATTCGTATAGATATTGACAATAGGATTTGATGTCTGGTTTGGGAAGTAGGTATTCCACGTCAATGAATCTGCGTAAATAGTCTTCTGTATTGATTCGATCGCTCCCGTAACGGCCTCGTATAGAGTTGCATAGTTGCTCTTTATCAATGGATAATACAAAAACAATACCCTTGATAGAGAAGAAGTGTTTGATCCGTTCCAATACCTCAACCGCATAATCAGGACGGCACCGATCCAACTCATCGACAATAAACACAAGGGGATGGTCAGGGTTTGTTTCTTGAATGTAGGTAGATAATTTTTCTTTGAATGTTTTTAGTTTATCCTTTTTTGTCTCATATTCAAGAATCTCAGTTTTAAATATCTCAGATCCAGCATTGAGAGCATCTTTTACAGCGTCTGCTAAATCCTCTCCACAATAATGCTTCACAATGCCTTTGGCCAAGGCAGGGATAGCATTGACGGCAATCCTGCTTCCAATGTCTAAAATTGAGGCTAAAGTTTCTTTCGTTCGAGTTGTTGTCAATTGCCTCAGCTCTCCCAATAGTGCAACCATTGGGTCTGAAATAAAATCGTTCTCCCAAGCATTGAAGTAAAGGGTATTTATGTGTTGTAGTTTTAAATAAGCAGCCCACATTTTCATAAATGTGGTTTTCCCTGTTCCCCATTCTCCATTAATGGATAATATAAAACCATCTGCGTAGTTTTGTACGATTTGAGTTAAAACTTCTGCATTGGTTTTGCGGCCTAATTTGCAGTAGGCAAATGGGTCATCTGCAGGGATGTCAAGATCATAATGTTTATACTTCATGGTTGGTTGGGTTTATGCTCAAAGATACTAAATTGTACCTGATTTTATGCAATCTTGCGAGCATATAAAAGAGTTTTCTTTGTGCTATAATTAAAGAATGCGGCCATAGTATCTTTCACTTTGGTAGATCTTATTAACTTATTTTGTCGATACTCCGATCAGCAACAGCGTCGAATAGTCTGTTTCTGCCTGATTCTTATCTGAACCGCAGCCCCAGAGGATGCTTGCTTTCGGTGCAAATTCATGAATAACATTCAAGAGATCGCAGAGATGGTCGAAACTTATTTCTGATGAGGGATGATAGCTTACCTTTACAACTACGTTGAGAATAGTTTTAAAGTGCAGAGTCTTTAATTCCGAGCGGAGCTGTTTTGTTAAAGTTGGTATTTTGCCTTTGAAGGAGATCAATCTACAGTGCGTTGTGTTGTTCAGGATGCGGTCGAAATCTTCCCGTGTTATAGAATTCGGATTATTTCCCGTTGTTTCCCAGATCGAGTTGAGATATTGCCTGATTGCTTCTTTGTCTTTCATCGTGTTTGTGGTTTAATGACTCTTAGTAAAGATGGATACGCAACGCGGATGCAAAGCCAGAGATTTTATCTTGTGCACTGGATCGGTAATTTTCAATAGAAGGCCTATACTTTGGCCTCAATTGGACGGTAAATATTTTTAATTGAGTTTGGGGTCATATAAGCTGTAATCGCCCCGGGAACCCCTCTATCGGGATTTGATAAAACGACCTGCCGCATGACGGCAGGTCGAGGAACGGTCGGGACAAAAGTTGAATGAGAAGGGTGGATGGATAACAACTTACAACTATGGTTTTATCCGCGACCAAAATGATATACGATCGGTAAGCGTAGAATCATTTAATATTGTAATGTTTGTTATATTCATTTTTTAACACCCTAAAAACTTCTTTATATTCAGGTTCTTCTGAAACCAATGTTATCCCATCTTTGTCCCGGAAACTTGCCGATAGCATCATGTCAGGAGATTTTAGTGTGAAGGTCCATGGATAACAGAAATCTGCGGCGTAGTCTCCAAAATTAAATATGATGTTGAAGGGAGTTGTGTTGTCCAATCCGATACATTCTAAAACAATAGTATCTGCAGATTGCTCCTTTACGACCTTTGTATTCCGGACTGTAAAGATCACTCCTTGTCCCATGATGTTGGCCATGCCCATGATCGGATAACCGGGTTTCTGGGTAAAGAAAAACTGCATGATAAACTCTTGACGAGAGTTCCGATCTGTGATTGCTTTTGTACTCTCTTTGAAAGAATAAAAAGCATTGTCTATTACTAAAGCATATCCTTGAACATCTATCGTTTTTGCCTTTTCTTGGGCTTTAATAGAAACGCATGCTGCCAGCCCCATGAGGAGCACAAATAATTTTTTCATGATTCCTTGTTTAAAATTTCAATTAATAGAAGATTCATATCCGCCGGATATTCTTGTAGAGTATTGCTTTTTTGATTTTAGGAAAGTAAGACATGATAAGAGTTTTTTTCGCTGATGTTACATACTTTTTTGGCAGGAAGAGTATACTGCCGCATACAGCTTTTGGCATTCCTGAATGATTTCTTGTTGGTTGTTATGGTATTTTTCCCGAATTAGATCATCACACCCCAGTAGACGGATTGCAGCCTCATACCCTTTCAACATAAACAAAAATCCAAAATCCTTTTGATCGCCGGTTATCAAATCATAAAATTCTTGTGTATCATATATTCGTTTGGTTAGTCCCAACAGATCCATCTTTGGCAGATCGTATTGGTAGTTTTCGGCCAAAACCTCTTGTAGGGTCATGCCCGCCGTCTGCCTTGCATAATCGGAAAGTTGTTGGGCACTCCAGTTGCCATCGTTTAAACCGACAATAAATCCCATGGCGTAGATTTGTTTAAAGGTTGCTTGGTAGATTGAGTCGTCCAATTGGGGTGATTGTTGTGCGGATGCGGCAAATGCGGTTATTAGGGCATCCCATTCCAGCATGTTTGCATTCGTTGTGAGATCTTCGAGAAAATACAATTCAGGGTGATCTCTTTTATAGACAGCCATATTGAACCTTAAAACAGTATCTTGCCCCTGAGTTTCGTAATACCAATAGACATCGAGGGTTTCGTCGGTAGAGGAATAGATAATAGAATCCTGTATGGCATCAAAGCAGGGTGAATCGCAGCGCTGCAAGATGCAACGATCCACCTCCGACACCATATCCATCATCTCGGAATAATCCCTATGCATGATTCGTGACAAAAGATCCGCTCTTTGTGGGGCATTCAAAGTGTCGCAAAACAGAATGTTGTTGAGCGATCCGCTTAGGTCCACAAGTTCCTGAAAGGGTCGCCCTTTTAGCGGTTTCTTGAATTGCTCTTTTAGGCGTTCTAACGGAGGTTGTGTTGTTGGTTGTGATACGGAACCTGCCTTTGTATTTGTGCGGGCAAGTGTAACCTCCTCATAAATAAAGTCGCCATATAGTATCGTTATGATGATACCTAATAGCGTGACAGATGTTCGTTTCATCGTATTTAATAAAGACTCGTTAATTTTCCATCGGTAAAGGTGAGAATCGTGTATTGAGGAATTGTCGCTCCAAAAGTTTCGGCAAGTCCTATAAACATGGCGAGAGCTATTGCATCTTCGCCAGAGAATTGTGACATGGCGGCTGCGACCTGCAGATCTTGTTTATCCTTGTTAAATGTCCATGTTTCAATGATGTGCCCTGCATAATTGTGTTTTCCTATGTCGTATGATTGGATATCGATCACTTCCTGGCACATTTGTTTGGTCATGCCGAGTTCGAGTTCCCCATTAAAGACTCGTTGTCCCCATTTGGGACCGTATTTTCGAATGAGAGCTTGTTTGCGGGCCTCGGATTGATCTTTTGTACGAAGGATTTTTTGTCGCGCTTCTTCTTTTTGAGCCTCTTGTTTGGCTTGAAAGGCCTTGTATTCACGAGGAGACATGCCTTTTTGCCACTTCCCGGTTTCTACACTTCCGTCAGGATGGGTCATCGTACCGTTGTCTGGTTTGCCATTTACTAGATTCCCAATAAATCGATTCCCTTTTTCATCGGTTATCTCTTTGTTTATAACCCCAGTTCCTGTTGTGAGATCGCCTTTGAACGTGCATCCGGCCGGAATATGCCATACGTTGGATTTCAATGATAAGGTGCGGGGTGTATTGTAAAGATATTTGCCGTTCTGGGGAGTGTTGTTTTGAAATATGCCTTCAAACGAATTCCCATTTGCATATTCAATCCTTCCCTTGTACAACTTGCTTTCCTTGATTTCTCCAATAAAACGATCTCCATTGTCTCTTGTTAAAGGCAGGCTGAAACTGCCGCAATCGACTTCTTTGTTTTTGAAAGTGCCTTTGAACGTGCAATTTGCGGGAATTCCCCATCGCTCAGAGCCGATTTCTATTTCGGATTCATTTGCGAACAGATATGTTCCAGTCGTTGTCTCATGATTGAAGGTGCCTTCATAGATATTACCATTGGCAAAGATGTACTTTCCTCGTGTGGGAAATTCGTTCTGCCATTCTCCTTCGAACCGGTCTCCATTGGCGTAATACATAGTCCCTCGTGTGAGAGAGTTGTTGAGCCATGTGCCTTCTATTCTGGAGCCATTGGTATAATACATGGTCCCTTTACCGTGCATGACCTTGACTCGTGGGCAAAATATCGAAGTGCGAGCCTTTTTTCTAATCTCACCGACATATTTAGCCCCGGAGCTAAATTCAATAGTTACTTGTTTGGGTTTTGAGGCTTTGGCTGGGCTGTTTGATGCAATAAACAATAAACAGATCAGAGTCGTAATTTGGAGTAAATGTTTCATGGCGTGTTGGAGTTAAGTAATTTGAATCACTTATTGGTATACGAATTCTTTTTCAGGAATGATGCTCATATGGTTCTTGATCCTACAAGAAGGCAAAAAATGAGGCAAGAACTCCCACAAAAACAAGGAGAATAATCAGGTCAATGATTGAAATGATAAATCCTGTAATTGCCAAACCTCTTGGTGCTTTGAACATGCCGATGAACGACAGTAGAAAACCCAGAAACCAAACGATCCAGCCTACTCCCGGCATCCAAGAAAGAACCAGAGAAATGAGGGCCAGAATGAATCCGGCGGTTCCTGTCCCGTTTGACTGGCGAGAAGGTTGCTGAATGATAATCGTTTGATTATGGTCCGCCTGTGGAGCTTGTTGCGTTTGAACGGTCGAATGAATCGGATGCCCGCATTTGAGGCATGCCGGAGCATACCGGGAGACTTCCGTACCGCATGCGGGGCAATGAATGAGTAATGGCTCCGGTTCTGGATTTTTGACCGGTGGCTCCTCCTGAGGCATTTCATGGATCGGTTCGGATGGCTTAATTACAGGATTCCGTTTCTTCTTTGAAAACTTGATACAAAGTAGGATAATTACGATTATTATGATTAGTACAATAATAAAGCTATATTGCTGCATAAAGCCTGGCTCTGGGGCGATTGGGGTAAATCCTTCCATAATTTTTAAAATTTGGCTGGTTATTTAGATACTGTCTTTTTCCAAAGGGAAGAGCGAGAAGTTTTTCCGTTCATGTTAGAGGATCTTGCGTCTCCGATTTTTTCGATTTGTAATGCTTGGCTGTTTAATCTGAGATAATTCCCAATCTGATTTGCTATGGCAAAATGTGGGTTTTGGGGGATGTTCCCTTCGCTTGCAAGAGCGTTCAACATCCGTTCATAATACGTCCTAAAGTCCTGAGGGAAGCGGCTCGTGATGCGATGCGAATCGAAGGTCGGTTCGGCAATGTTCTCGTAAATGTATTTACGCAGTCGGTGATTGCCTAATTCTTTGAGAATGCGGTAAGTTTTAGTCATAGCAACAAAGGTTGTTGCCATTCGACTCCGGTATGGCGGGATTTGTACAAAAAGAAAAGTGTGGAGTCGTTAGTTTATCTATGCAGAGGCTCTGGTAAAGCCCGAATGTAAATAAACAGATACAATACCCCACACCTGTATAGTATGGGATGACATATCACATACCAATACAGATGATGAGTGTTGTAGCAATCCTTACATTCAGTGAAATTTACCAGATTTCTGCATAAGGATAAAAGCTAAACACTTTCATCAAATATGTACGTCGCTTGCGCGACATACAAAGATAGAAAATGTTTTTTAAACAACACTCTTTGGATGGGGTATTGTAGACATCAAAGTTAAATAATCGATAAATGTTATACTAAAAGTCGTTTCCCATTGATACGACAGCTGTGATAAGTATGTCAAACAAAACCCTCTCCGAAGCGTTCCCCGTGAGGTGTCAGACAAAACTTATCGAGGCTACCTGGGAAATGGACTATAAGTCACATTCTCGGGGCTCTTTCCATGCTGCCTTGTAGCCTGCTTCATACGGATACTCTTTCATAAATTCTGTCTATTCCATCCTTGTTTTGTCGATTTCAGGAGCAAAGTTATTGTTGGAGTGTGCTGAAATTTTGCGCACATGGCTGTTGCCTTTACGAAAAATGGATCGGCAATAGCCGATCCATTGGAATGAATTTGTTTGAAGATTATTTGAAGGTGATACCGTGTTTCAGACAATAGTAGAAAAACGTACTGATTCCCACAGAGTCATGATGAGACATGCACCAATTAAACATTTCGTCACATTCTGAACCATAATAGTTTGGATACTCCATGCTTACCAGATGAAAAAGTCGTCGTCCTTCCCTTGCTCCAAACTCGCTGGCAAAAGCTTGTCCGATTGCACGCCATGCATCATAGTCCGAAGTGATGTCGATTCTCAAGGTGTTTATTTGTGAGATGCAGGCACGAACTCTTGCTCGTGTCTTGATGTCGACATGTGCTGATCTTTTGTCCCGGCGAGGCTCCTGGCAACCATTTAATCCCAGAAGAAAGTAGGGTCTTGCGTTGGGATTAAAAATCGGGTTGGGATCGTAGCTTGCGACTCGTAATCGGGCAATGTCGCAGCATGAGGTATCGGCGACCAATCCGAATTGCATTTGAAGTTCATTGACGAGTGCACAATATTGGCTTTTGTGTTTTTCTGAGTATGCAATTCGGAAGACAAGGCATAGTCCGTTACCTCCAATGGAGAGTCCCGCGTAACTCAGACAGCAGAACGCATCAGCCAATTCCTGTTTGACAAGCTCCCATCGTCCGTTGACTTGGGGATTGGCTTTACCATCAATATCGATACAGATATAGTGGCTGTGCCGTTCGATAAGCCTTTTGGGGCTTCGAGTATCAAAGACCCCTGAGACCGTTACGCAGGGGAGTCTAAACATTTTTATCTTTTTGCGGGTTTCAGAATCTTGTGTTTGACGGTATCTGGTAACCTCGTCTTTGTACTTCGAACTCAGTAAAAACTCCCATAGAGATACTGTTTTTACAGGGATCACGTTAACCATATTCTTGAAAAGAGATACTTGAGGAGATGGAATTCCTTCGGGAATCCTAACAACGGTGTTTGTCATTTTGTTTTCTATATTTAATAGATTTCTATATTGATATTGGAGGTGATTTTTATTTCTATCTCGTTGATCCATAATTTGTTATTTCTTAGTTTGTGCTCACTTCTTGCCTGCTTTCTGCTTGTTGCGTGTCTTGTTTTTGTTGTTTTGTGGCTTGGTTTCCTGTCCATTGTCGGCGTGTGTTTTACCGGCAAAGCGATCTTTCTTCCGCCTGTCGTATTTTTTTGCGTCAGCGTCAAGTAGCCGTTTCCATCCAACAAAGGATTGCATGATGCGTGACGGTGTATTTTCGGGCGGCAACTCTCCGAAGAAGGCGTAATGTAACAGGACCTTCAAGGCTCGAAACTGAAGACGTTGAGGCATGAGTTTAATAGCTTCGTAGTAGGATATGAGAAATACAAAGCCTTCTCTCAACGACCTTCGAGGATGTTGTCCCGATTTTAGGGCTTGCTTGTAGCAGAATTCTTGTAATTCTTCGTCCGACACATTCTCTAACATGTGTAATGGATCGTAGTTGTCCATGATATTAGGTATTTTATTTATTTGACATGTTCGTTGCAATATTGTTCGATGGTTGAGGATGAATGGCATTGCATCCATTCGAGAATCTCTTCCCGGTTGAAAAAGAGGCGACGACCGCCGTGCTCCGGTTTGTGAAACGGAATCTTGCGTTCGCAGGTGAGTTTATACACTGTGGCTGTGCTGTAGCCGGTTAGCCGCGTAACACCTTCTACGGTCAAAACCTCGTTCTCCGAAGTGCGAACCGATGCAGGTTTACCCAGCATGCGGTCTATGGATAGAATCTGTTTAAGTTGCCCCACTGTTAACATGGCAATTGGAGTATCATCTGTAATTGTTTTCATCTTTTTATTTTTTTATAATAGTTTCTATCCATATTTATAATGAGCAAAGTTTCTTGTGGTCGGGAATGAAAATACCCCCTCGAAACCGCAATTTCGAAGGGGTATTTCCTGAAGATGATGAATCAGACTACCGGATTTCGCCTGTATGGGTCAATAGCAAGCCTTGGGGACAGAGCTTTTCAAGGAGTGGTTTGAAAATGAGTTTACAGAAATTAATGTCGTCTATCTCTGTGCTCTCAAAGAGTTTCTTGAGGGTTTTGTATATCCGGCTTATGGTTTGATCCGATGTGGCTCCGATGGCTCTTTTGATGGATTGGATGGAGAGTAAGCGGCGATCCGGGATTTGCTGGAGATGTTGTATGCAGTAATAGAACAGACTGCCGATGTAGAGCCAGTATCGAATGTCCGCGCGTGTCCCCTGAAAAATAGTTCCCGTAAAGATTGAAACGGTTTTCCCGCAATCCGGACATCGCAACAGCAATGGGTCTGTTTTCCTTAAAGGATTGTTAAGGAAATTGTTGCAATCGGGGCAGTAAGTGGTATGATGTTTTTTGTAGAACGCAATTGCGGATTCTCTGTTGGGGTATGACCTCAAGAGAGTTTGGTAGCTGAAAGGTACTTTCATAGGATGTGTTTTTTCGTGCATATAGGATGCAGGGTTATGTAATAGCTGATTTTAGAGCACTTTTGCGGCTTCGTCGATTACCCGGTTGTCGAAACTGTCGAGGTAGATATTGGTGGTTTCCAGGTCGGTGTGCCCGAGCATTTGCGAAATAACCTCACGCGGTACATGATTGCGCTGCAAAGTCATGGCTGCCGTATGGCGGGAGACATAACTCGTCAGATGAAATGCGATTTGCAACTCCTCAGCGAGCGCCTGCAGGTATTTCTGATACTTGCTGTAACGCCCCCGAATGTGCATATAGAGCTTCTCATCCGCATATCCCGATCGGGTGATGATTGGGAGCAGATAATTATCTACGGTCGGCGACCCTGCCTGCAGGCTTTCGATCAGTTGACGGATGGCAGGCGTAATTTTGATTGAGATCGGCTTCACATTCTTTTGTCGCTTGATCTTTTGCCGTTTATAGACAATGTAGTCTCCGTCCTCCATATGCTTGATGTGAGAAGTGGTGAGCAGAGCCATGTCGACGAACGAAATCCCATAGCAATAGTAGGAAAAGAGAAACAGTTTGCGGGCATATTCGCATCGTGGATCACTGACAGAGGCGTTTTTCAGTTTCAAGAGTTCAGAGGCGGGCAGATACCGCTTGTCGGTAGTCTCTTCGAGTTTGGAGATTTCAAATCCGCCCCGACCGAATGGATAGGTTGCCTCGGAACCGACTCCTTCGGCATTGGCTCGATTCAAGATAGCCCGCAAGGCCTTGAAATAGAATTTGCGGGTATTGCCTCGGCAGCCTCTTTTCTGGAGGAATGCATCGAATCCCCGGACATAGCGTAGATCAATATCCGAGAAAAGACGTTGATCCAGTTTCCGGTCATACAGTTTCAACATATCCTGTGCCTGCTCGTAGGTTTTGGCATTGCCAATGTGTCCAGTCGCATGCAGCTCTTCGATACGGGCCGTGAAATAATCGTTGAATCGGCCCTGCCTGGAGGTGTTGAGAAAGGCGTCCTCAAACTGATTCAGCGTCCAGTTGATACCTTCCAGTTCGAAACGCTCGATAATCTCACGGGCGCGGACCTTGAATTTGGCCAAGAGTGCGTTGTCGGCTTCACGCTGTTTGTTTTCGGTCTTCTGTTTGGCCCCTTTCAGATTACGCAGGATGATGAATTGTTCGCCAACCTCATCCCAATATTGGGGCAGGACATAGAGATTGAGTGCAATGTATTTGCGCCGTTTGTCTTTAGTGACACATAACCGGATGGCATAACGGCCATTTCGGTCTGAAATATCGCGTCGGCGAGGAAAGCGGATGGAATAGGCCATAGCTTCATGACATTTTTAGTTTTATTCGCAAAGGGGTTATCGAAGAGTAATACGACAAGCGAATAAAGCTACTGTCAAAGTAGAATATCGACATCTTCTACTGAAGCACAACCGTGATCCCTATCCAGCGAAAGGTGATACGATCCAATATTGCTGATTAGTCGTAGACTGATGCAAATATAAAACACAATTCAAAAGAATGCAAATATCTTGTGGTTGCAGCTTAAATTGGTAAAAAAATAGATGATATATTTTTATCTTATGGATCTAACTTGTATATTTATAAAAAACATTAAGGCGATATGTTGAAACGTAATATTTCAAAAACGGCTATTGATAAGGCGGGCAATGTTCTTGCCAAAGAAAAATTTAAGACGTATGAAGAATGGGAGGCTGCCGATAAAATATTTGATGAATATAGACAAGCTCATTTACAGCCGTTAACTTCTACAACTATTGCTATTCAGAATTGGTTTAGAGCGGATAATGCTTCGTATATTATAGTTCAAAGATTAAAGCGAAAACCCCAAATTCTAAAAAAGTTAAGACGGCTAAATACTCGATTGACGCAATTGCAGGATATTGGAGGATTGAGAATTATTGTAGATCAAAATAGTGATGTCGATAGGCTTATTGAATATATTACCGATAAACTGAAACGACAAACGTCTATTGTCATAAAGAGAATTGTGGATTATCGTAAAAAAGGGCGCGATGATTCAGGATATAGAGCTGCTCATATTATTATGGAAAAAGATGGAGTTTCATTAGAACTTCAAATTCGAAGCCGTATCCAACATTACTGGGCAGAGTTGATAGAGCGGACCTCCGTGATATATGGATATGTCATAAAAGAATTAGAAGGGGATGAAAGAGTGATAAAATATTTCAAAGAATTATCTAATCTTTTTTATTTAATAGAAACCGGCCAACAACCAGATGCTAGTCAAAAAATCGATATTGAACGGAGAAGAATAGAGGCTGAGTCTGTTATTAATGAGTCCGATACAAGAAATATTTTATCAGGCTATATTAATGAAGGTCTTGTTAAAACTTTACAAAATAAGGAACGGCGAATTGGTAACTCAAACTTTAACAATTGGGTATTTATTTTTAATTGGAATCAAGGTATATTTGTAGATTGGACAATTGTGAGTCTTGATCCTGATGAGGCAATTAAGTGTTATGTCGAATATGAAAATAAATATCCGGCAGAAAAAGGTTTCGAGGTCGTTTTAGTTGGAACTTCTTCTGTCGCTAATGTCCGAGAGACACATAGCCATTATTTTGGGCTTGCCCAAAAAGAAAATATCTTAGAAACTTTGAATGAGTCTATTGTTGGCTTCTCAAATCAAATGGATATTGATGTTGGTGCTCGTCAGATTCTACAGACGATGGAACGACGGCGTTACTGGGAACGGAAAGCCATATCAATAGATACACTTAAAAATCATTATTGCCAGGATGTTTTAACTTTTGAACAATCTCTGAATACTTTAATTGAGAAAGAATTAATTCAGAGAATATCTAATAAGGGGGTATCTTTAAATATAAAGAAAAAAGGAGAAATTAGTTCTTATTTATAGTTTGGAACACAAATGGAACATGCGAAATCGAAATAGACCCATATAATGGAAACTTGCAGGAGACAGGATGTTCGATGAATCCATTGTAAGATAAATCATTACATTTACCTGCAAAATTGAATTTCAACCCTGGGGGGCGTGTTGTCGCTGGTTCGAATCCAGTCATCCCGACAAATGACAAAGCTTGATAATCATCTGATTATCAAGCTTTGTCGGTTTATATGACATGACTGAAAAGGTTCGGGACCTCTCTTATGGATTTTTCAACGCGCCCGATGCCGTAGTATCCGATACAACGCCAGAGGCTGTCGTATCGACTCGCTGGACCGGCCTCGTATCATTGTTTTCGAATTCATGCACGAGCCGGGTCAGCGATGGCCGCACAGCCCCGATAAACAGTATAAATATCCCGACAAGAATCAGTATGAGATATCTGTTGTCATCATGGGTTTTGTCATCCGGATCCATCACATCATGGCTCATGCCATCCAACTCCGATATGGCCGTCATGTAAAAAAAGGAAAGTGTGGATTCTCGTTCATAACCACCAACCTCGTACCGCAGCAGATACGCAAGTTATACGGCGACAGGATTGCTGACAGGCTGAACGAGATGGTGGACAAGATTGTATTCGACAACCCTTCATTCAGGAAACAGAGGGAAGAATAAAAGCTGACAGAAACAGGATGCAAAAAACATTTTCCTTTGTTCAATTATCCGGCACTCCACTGGCACCAGTCTGTTTTGGCTGTGGCAAGCGGACGGATGGATTGACATGGAACGTCAGCGTTGAGTTGCGAGGTATGCCGAGGTATTACCGTCTTCGGACAGTAATACCACGACGCCCTCGCAACAGTCCGGCAGACTGTTGTCCTTGCCGCTCGCAGGCTCGCATCATCCCTCTTTTAGAAACCGTTTCACGACTTTTCAAAGACATCTGTTATATATGGAATACGAAGATACCTCCAGTCAGGAGCATGAGCAAAAGAAGCTCGTTATAAGGCGCGACAAGGTGGTTGTCACCAAGGTCACGGAACAGGAGCTTTCGCAAATCAAAGAGACCGCTAGCCGGTGCGGCATGACACGCAGTGATTTCATCCGGGCAAGGGTACTCGGCTACAAGCCACGGCAAAAGCTTTCCGACAGGGAACTGGACGGTTTGCGTCAGCTTGCGGCCTGCCGCACGGACATGGTGAACTTCGCCAACGCCCTGCACGGACTGACCGACAACGAGAAGCTACGCCTTTTCCGGCACGAAGAGACCATGCTTGAATGGTACGAGAAAGTGGCCCATGTCACGAACCATGTCGCCGACTTCCTGCAGTCCACGCAGACGGCGAACAGCTATCCGGCAGGGACAACAAACCAAGAAGCTAAGGAGGACGGCGCATGATAGCCAACGCAAAGGCGGTAGCCCACGGCATAAGGGCGATGCTCTATGTATCGGGCGAATCGAGGAACAAGAAACATCCCGAAAAGATAACGCGCATCTGCGACAACTTCATGCCGCAGGGCATGGACGCTACGGGAATATGGACGGAAATGAAGTTTGCTACCATGAACCACGCAAACATCAAGAACAATGTCATCCGCATGGAGATTAGCCCGGCGATGGAACATACCGAAGACTTCACCTTGGATGACTGGCGGCAACTGTGGTACGACTTCGCGGCGGCTTTCGACGAGCAGGAAATCCGGGACAAGGACGGCAATGTTGTTTCCCCACGCACCAACGTATCGGGCAGCAAGTCCAGCGTCTGGTTGCACGAGGAATCCAAGAGCGGCATACCGCACCTCCATGCCATTGTCTGCCGGGTGGACGAGGACGGGAACATCAACAACGACCACGCCATCCACTTACGGGCACAACGGGCAGCTGAAAAGGTCGCACGGCAAAGGGGCTGGACTACCGCCATGCACATACACGAGGCGAACATCCCACAAGTCAGTGCCGACTGCATGGAAGCCTTGCGTAAGCTTGACGAATGGTCATGGGACGGTTACAAGGAACTGCTTGCCGCCAAAGGATACGATTTGTACTTGCGCAAGGACAAGAAGGATGTGATACGCGGCTATGTGCTTTGCAAGGGCAACACAAGGCTTAAGGCATCGGAACTTGGTAAGGGGCGCAACCTGACTGCATCACGCATCAAGCAGACATGGGAGAAGCTGCATCCCGAACAGGACAGACAGACAGAAAGCAAAACAAGCAAGCCCAACATCCAAACCGACTGTCACATCGACACAGAAACAATCCGTTCTCAACAAAGCCAGGCAAGAGCCACAGCCATTTGTACTGCGGAACAACCCGGTTTACGAAGACTACACGGACTATAAGCCGAACAGTCTGCCCACGGAGTTTGAACATGACGGAAAAACCTACAAACGCTATCTGCCCGACAAGGTGCTTGACTTCTTCAACAACGAGTTCGACTACCAAGAACTTACCAACTGGCAGGACTTGCAGAACTTGGCGATGGCTTACTTCACCCTTATAGCGTCACCCTACGAGATGACATCCGGCGGCGGCGGTGGAGGCGGCTCGCAGTCCGACCTCAAATGGGGACGCGACCCGGAGGAGGACGAGATAGAGTTTGCCCGCCGTTGTGCGCGTGAGGCTTCGCATAGGCTCGGCACACAGAAGAAATCAGGAATGAAACGCAAATGACAAACCCAATAAACAACAGAGGATATGAAACAACCCGATACCGCCGCCCTGCGTGAGCGGCTTGCCAATTATACACCCGAAGAGGAGTTGAAACAGGATATGCAGGAGCTTGACGGACTGCTTCAAGAAGTCAACTGTCAAATAGTTGGACTTCGCAATCTGCTGAATGAGATCCAAGCCCTGAAAGAAGAACTGCACGGCATACACGGCAGCCTAAAGCACACCGTCCAACGGGAACGGGCGGCTTTCAAGGCTCTGGAAGCAGCCAAGGAAAGTGCCGACAACATTGTGGACGGTATCAGCAACGCCATTGTCAAGGCGGAACGAAACACCGTCATCCGTGCTAAGGTTGATAACAGTGAACTTGCTAAGGTGAACCAATGTTCTGCCAATCACATCAAGACAGAGAAAAAACTCTTGGAGGAACATAGTAAAAAGTTAGCCAAACACCTTCAAAAGAATGAAGGTATTTGGCTATCAAGTTTTTGGACGAAAATTATGATGTCCTTTTTTATATTTTACACTATTCTACTTCTTATTTACGCTTACATAAAATAAAGTCCAAAGTATATATTGGATATTGTAAAATCCCTAAAAATAGGTGTTGCCGGATAAATTTAAGCCCCGTACATTTGCAGAAACAAAATCAGAAACATTGTTCATTATAAATGCAAGTGCTGAAAGAGGACATACGGGGTCGGATATTGACGATTGCCAGGCAGCAATTCGAGAAGAAAGGCTATTCCAAAACTTCAATGCGCGAAATAGCGGAGTTAGCTGGGGTTGGTGTCGGGAATATCTATAACTACTTCACAAGCAAAGATGAATTATTCCATGAAGTGGTCCGTCCTGTTTTGTGCGCTTTGGAAGCCATGCTGCAAGAACACCACGGCATACGGGGCGAAGATATTATGATGATGCGGTCTGAAAAATACCTGAAATCCTGCATAGACGAATATGTCTTGTTGATTGACAAGCACCGTGCGCTGATGGGAATCCTGTTATTCCGTGCGCAAGGTTCTTCGCTGGAACGCTTCCGCGAGAATTATACCGACCGCTCTACAGAGGTGGTCAAGGCGTGGTTCGCGGCCATGCAGCAGAAGCATCCCGAAATCAATACAGCGGTGTCCGACTTCATCATCCACCTGCATACGGTATGGATGTTCACCATGTTTGAGGAATTGATCATGCATCGAGTCGGGACAGAAAATTTGGAACAGATAGTTACAGAATACATCACATTTGAAGTAACTGGTTGGAGAGAGCTTATGAAAATATAAGCTCTCTCTTTTTTTGAATGAATCTGAATATTGTTCGTTTTTAAAAGTATAATAGATTATGAAAGAGAAACTGAAAAAGAAAAAAGGAATCGCCCGCCTGTTTGAGATTGCAGGCGAGCGGAAAGGGTTGCTGATCCTGGCCGGTATCTTGTCGGCAGGAAGCGCTACGTGCATGTTGGTTCCCTACTGGTCGGTATACCGCGTATTGCAGGAGTTACTGCTTCACGCCAGTGACTTAGAAAAAATAGATAGCGGGATACTGATATACTGGGGATGGTTTGCCTTCTTCGGACTGATCGGAGGATTATTGCTACTTTATGCGGCACTGATGGCCTCACATGTAGCTGCTTTCCGTATCCTATACGGACTGCGTATCAAGCTATCGGAACACATTGGACGCTTATCGTTAGGATACCTGAACGGTACATCTACCGGAAGCATCAAGAAAATTATGGAACAGAATGTAGAAAAGATTGAGAACTTCATTGCCCATACCATCCCCGACCTTGTGAATGTATTGGCTACGGTCACACTGATGTTTATTATCTTCTTCTCCCTGAATGGCTGGATGGCAGCGATCTGTCTATTTTGTATCGCATTGAGTATAGGATTACAGTTTGCCAACTTCTTCGGGAAAAAGGCACAGGAGTTTACTAAAATCTACTTTGATACACAGGAACGAATGAGCGCCTCAGCCGTACAATATGTACGCGGTATGCCGGTGGTAAAAATCTTCGGTCAGAGCGTCCGGTCATTCCGCCGTTTCAATAGTGAGATTGAGGCGTATAAGGAATATGCACTGAAAGTATGTGATACATACGAACCCGGTATGGTGGTCTTCACCATATTACTGAACTCACTTATTACATTCATTCTGCCGATAGGTTTACTATTACTGAGCCATGAGCCACAAAATCTAGCATTAGCCGCTGTCTATCTATTCTTTATTATTATGGGCCCCGGAGTAGCCTCCCCTATTTATAAACTGATGTTCCTCGGATCGGGCACACGGGAAATAGACGAGGGCGTAGAACGTATTGATCGTATCTTTGCCGAGCCGCCCGTACCGGAAGCACAAACGCCGCAAGTACCCGCCGGTTATGACATCGAATTCCGTAAGGTTAGTTTCGCTTATGAGAATAAAGCGGAGACAACCCGTACCGAAGCGCTGCGCGACATCACATTCACAGCACGCCAAGGTGAAATTACGGCACTCGTAGGTCCTTCAGGTTCAGGAAAATCGACAGTAGCCAATCTGATTCCCCGCTTCTGGGATGTAGCGGAAGGCGAAATACGGATCGGAGGAGTCAACATCAAAAATATTCCCACTGAAAAGTTGATGGACATTGTTTCCTTTGTTTTCCAGGATAGCTTCCTTTTCTTTGATACCCTCTATGAGAATATCCGGGTAGGGAACTCCAGTGCAGGACGCGAGGAAGTGATAGCTGCCGCAAAAGCCGCACAGTGTCATGAGTTTATAGAAAGCCTTCCGCAAGGTTACGAAACCCGCATCGGAGATGAGGGCGTCTACCTTTCCGGTGGCGAGTCGCAACGTGTCTGTGTGGCAAGGGCTATCCTGAAAAATGCCCCTATCCTGGTGCTGGACGAAGCGACTGCTTTTGCCGATCCCGAAAATGAATATAAGATGCAGCAGGCTTTGCAACATCTGATCCAGAATAAAACGGTTATCATCATTGCACACCGTCTCTCATCCATCATTTCGGCACAGCAAATCATCGTATTGAACGAAGGAAAGCTCGTACAGCATGGGAAACACGAAATATTAAGTAAAATGGAAGGATTATATAAGAATATGTGGGACGCTTATACGGATGCGTTCCGCTGGGAACTAAACAGTAAGAAGGAGGTAAAAGAATGAATGCAATAGAAAATATTACGATAGGGCACACCGAACGCCTTCGCAAACCTGTGGGCTACACGATGCTTGCCAACCTGGTAAATATTGTCCCATTCTGCCTGTCCATCGAAGCGATCAACGTGATATTCCGCGCTTTCGATAGCAGCGGAATGCCACTGGACACTCAACGGCTCTGGACTATTTTTATCCTGCTTGTAGTGTATGTATTTGTCATGGCATTGGCCGAAAGGGCTTCTTACCGCGCCAATTTCCGGGGTGCCTATGAAATGAGTGCCGCAGGACGTGTCAGCCTGGCAGAGCATTTGCGGAAACTCTCATTGGGTTTCCTCTCACGCCGCGATCCGGGTGATCTTTCGTCCATGCTGATTACAGACTTTACCATGGCGGAAACAAGTATTTCGCATCATCTGCCCCAATTGATGGGTGCACTGGTGATGCCTGTACTTGCCTTCCTCGGCTTGCTATGGATAGATTGGCGAATGGCCGTTGCCATGTTTATAGCCCTGCCACTTGCCGTAGGAATATTGCTGGGCAGTACTTACCTGCAATACAAACTGAGCGGCAAACAGATTGCTGCCAAAATCAATGCAGGCAATCGCCTGGAAGAGTACTTGCAGGGAATACGGGTAATGAAAGCATATAATCTGCTGGGCGACAAGTTTGTCCGTCTGAAGAATGCCTTTGCTGAACTACGCCGTGCCTGTATCCGCCAGGAAGCATTACTCGGCCCGTTCATACTGCTTTCTGTAACGTTGATACGGGCAGGTCTGACGTTGATGATACTTTGTGGTACGTACTTATTAATAGGAGGAGATTTATCCTTGCTCACGTTCGTTATGTTCCTCGTTGTCGGTTCCCGCGTCTTCGATCCGCTGACTTCGGCACTGACCAACTTTGCAGAATTCCGATATTTCTCCATTGCCGGAGGGCGCATCCTGGCGCTGATGAACGAACCGGAAATGCAAGGAAGTAAAGAAGCTCCGGAAAGCGGTGATATTACTTTCTATCACGTATCGTTCGGCTATCAGAAAAAACAGGTACTGCATGATGTATCAGTAACACTGCACAAGAATACACTCACCGCTCTGGTAGGTCCTTCGGGCAGTGGAAAAAGCACCATGCTGAAACTATGCGCACGTTTTTACGATCCGCAACAGGGACAGGTTTTATTTAATGGAGTAGATATGAAAACCCTGGAACCGGAATCGCTGATGAGCCATATCTCAATGGTATTCCAAGATGTGTATCTGTTTCAAGATACTATTCGCAACAATATCCGTTTCGGCAAAACCGACGCTACGGACGAAGAAATAGAAGCGGCGGCCCGCAAAGCATGTTGCCACGATTTCATCATGCGATTGCCCAAAGGATATGATACGCAGGTCGGTGAAGGGGGGTGTACCTTGTCCGGTGGAGAGAAGCAGCGCATTTCTATCGCACGAGCTATATTGAAAGAAGCTCCCGTAGTACTTCTGGATGAAGCAACGGCTTCACTCGATCCGGAAAATGAAGTGGAAGTACAGCGTGCCATCAATACATTGATTGCAGGACGTACGGTAATCGTGATTGCCCATCGCCTGAAGACGATCAAGAATGCAGATAACATCATAGTGTTGGAGGAAGGACGTATTGCTGAACAAGGTAAGCATCAGGAACTACTCGATAATAAGGGGCTATACGCCAAGCTATGGAATATACAGGAAAAGACATTGGGGTGGAAGTTGTAAATCTCAAAGACCACTCAAAAGAATTCTACTAAAATAATAATTCGCCCCTACAAATTAATCACGATATGATTAATTTGTAGGGGCGGAAATTATCCACCCGAATATACTTCAGAATTTATTAATCATTTATGATAATTGGAACATCTTCAAGTCATCTTCCACATCACTGATGGTACCTATCTGGAAAGTATCTACCAAGACCTTTGCCACATTGGGCGACAGGAAGGCAGGCAACGTAGGCCCTAAATGGATTTTCTTCACACCCAGACTCAACAAGGCCAGCAGTACGATAACAGCTTTCTGCTCGTACCAGGCAATGTTATACACAATCGGGAGTTCGTTGATATCATTCAGCTCGAACACTTCTTTCAGTTTCATTGCAATGACTGCCAGTGAATAGCTGTCGTTGCACTGTCCTGCATCCAGTACGCGTGGAATGCCGTTGATATCTCCCAGAGGCAACTTATTGTAACGATACTTGGCACAACCTGCTGTCAGGATGACTGTATCTTTAGGCAACGCCTTGGCAAATTCGGTATAATAATCACGTCCCTTCATACGTCCGTCGCAACCTGCCATAACCACAAAGCGACGAATAGCACCGCTCTTCACGGCATCCACCACTTTATCTGCCAGTTGCAACACCTGATTATGGGCAAAGCCACCGATGATTTCTCCACGTTCTATTTCCGTAGGCGGCTGGCATTGCTTGGCTATCTCAATAATTTCGGAGAAGTCTTTTCTACCTTCGGCATCTGCCTGAATGTACTTGCAACCGGGATATCCGGTGGAATTTGTTGTAAACATACGTTCTTTATATTCAGCATTTGCCAACGGAGGGACGATACAGTTTGTTGTAAACAGGATAGGACCATTGAAAGTAGTGAACTCTTCACGCTGCTTCCACCAGGCATTTCCATAGTTGCCTACGAAGTGGGAATACTTCTTGAAAGCAGGATAATAGTGAGCAGGTAGCATTTCGCTATGTGTGTACACGTCGACTCCTGTACCTTCGGTTTGCTTCAATAGTTCTTCCATATCTTTCAGGTCGTGGCCGCTTATCAGGATACCCGGACGCTTCCCTACCCCGATATTTACTTTTGTCATTTCCGGATTGCCATAGCGTTCGGTATTCGCTTTATCCAGTAAAGCCATAGTCTTCACACCGTATTCTCCGGTCTGGAGCACCATCTTCACCCATTCGCCTGCCGGAAGTGATCTTGTGGCAGTGGCGGCCAAAGCATGTTGCATAAAAGTATGGATAGAAGCATCGTCATATCCCAGACGCATGGCATGTTCCAGATATGCCGCCATACCTTTCAGACCATAAGTCATCAATTCTTTCAGGGAACGCAGGTCTATGTCGGGCTCACGCAGCACACCTACGCTTTCCGCTTTGGAAGCATACTCATCACGTCCACCCTGCCATTGCAGTTCGTCGATTTCAGGCAAGGAAATACCTTTTTCTTTGGCTTCTTCTATTAAACGGTTACGCAATATCATACCTTTATCCACCCTGTTCAGAATGCTTTCATCATCGAAGTTGGCATTTGTAATGGTACAGAATAAGGCATCCACAACAAAACGGTTCACTTCGGCAGCTACGGGATGTCCGGCGTTACGGAATTCATCAGTAACGACTGATATTCCACGTACCACGAACATCAGCAAATCCATTGCCTTTGCTGTATGACTTTCTTTTCCACACACACCTTTCAAGATACAACCGGTGCCTTTCATTGTCTCCTGGCACTGATAACAAAACATTTTAGCTTCCATCATCTTATTCTTTTTATTTA
>ERZ827150.2186-NODE-2186-length-21781-cov-9.748090_pt1 | contig 21781 bp, 22 predicted proteins | sample MGYA00519779_ERZ827150 | MGnify/ENA primary metagenome ERZ827150 (study PRJEB31778, sample SAMEA3449267) | human gut metagenome | biome: human gut; feature: human-associated habitat; material: faeces | place: United Kingdom | collected 2010/2012 ...
ATGAAGCATTAAGCTTAGCTGCAAAAGTAATGACAGGGCATTTAGAATTATTCGTAGATTTATCAGAAACTGCTAAAAATACACAAGTAATGGTAGAAAAAGAAGAATCTAAGAAAGAAAAAGTATTAGAAATGCCAATAGAAGAATTAGAATTATCTGTAAGAAGCTATAACTGCTTAAAAAGAGCAGGAATTGTTAATGTTGAAGATTTAGCAAACAAATCAGAAGCAGATATGATGAAAGTAAGAAATCTAGGTAAAAAATCATTAGATGAAGTTACAAACAAATTACATTCATTAGGATTGGATTTTGTAAAGGAGGATGAATAAATTGGCAGTAAACAGAAAACTTGGAAGACCTACTGATCAAAGATTAGCAATATTAAGAAATCAAACTACTGATTTAATATTACATAATCAAATTGAAACAACAGAGGCAAGAGCAAAAGAAGTTAAATCAATAGTTGATAGTATAATTGCATTAGCAATAAAAGAAAAAGACAACTTTGAAGAAGTAGATGTTAAAGTTGTAAAAGCAAAACTTGACAGTAAAGGAAATAAAGTAACAGAAAAAGTAACAAGTAAAAACGGTAAAGAATATTTAAAAGTAGTAAAAGAAGAAACTACTGAAAAAAGACAAAAAGATATGCCATCTAGATTAAATGCTAGAAAGAAAATAATGACAAAAATAAACAAAGTAAAAGATTCAGATGGAAATAATATCGATTTAACAGCAAAATTATTTGGAGAAATAGCAGAAAAATATAAAGACAGAGTAGGTGGATATACACAAATAATAAAAGTTGGAGCTAGAAAAGGCGACAATGCTGAAAAAGTAATTTTAAAATTAGTATAATTATTCTTTTAAGGATGTATTTAAAATTAAATTGTAATTTTAAATACATCCTTAAATTTTTTTAAACACCTCTTATAAAAACAACTAGATTAGGAAGTATTAATGAAGAAAAGGCAAACACAAAAAGTGTAATTGCACTTTTTTTATTTTTGCAAACTTTTAATTCATAAAGACCATAGGTGAATGTCTTCATAAAAATCATAATAGATAAGATAATAACCAAAATTCTCATAAAAAAGCCTCCAAAAAACTATATTTTTGTAAACAACTGGCCACTTTGGATTGTACTATTAACATTAACCGAAAAGAAACTATTCTGGTAATTAGAGGCCCAGTTAGAATCAACCCAATCTTGCCAAGTTAAATAATCTTTTAGTCCCAATCTACCAAAACTTGCAATGTCGGTTTTATATTCTTTAGCTGTTTTATATAAATATGAAAGAATATTTTCTTTAATATATGAATTTGTATATTCTTCTAATGTTTTTACAACTTCTGCATTAGAATAATCTAAGCCTTCTTCAAGAGATAAAACATTACCATTTATGGATATATCGCATGTAATATACGGACAATTATTTACAAATTTTAAAGAATTTTTAGTTTTTTTTGCTTGAGTAATATATACGCTAATTACAGAACCTTGTTTATACGGATTTGGTATAGTTATTATAGCACTCTTTAAATTATTTGTTACAATTATATGTGACAAAGTTTCAGCTCCATTAAGCTCTCCAACTAGTTTATCACCACTAAATACTGCAAGCCCCATGTTTTCAATACCATTTGGACTAATAATAGGAGCTTCGTCAGCTTTATAAGAGCCTTCAGAATCATAAATACTAGATGTAGTAGATAATTCTTGAGTAGATTTATTGTTTATACCACCTAAAATTGCATAAGGGCTAGAAGAACTATTTAGTAAGCTATTATAAAAATCTTTTAATGCAATATTTTGACTGTAAGCAGTATATTCACTAGAATTTAGAATTAATTCATAATATCTAGCAGAAACACTTTCCAAGGTAGGTTGTACATTTTGCAAATAATCTAAAGCGTTACATCTACTAATTATAATATTACAGTCAGGCCTAATTTCAAGATTGTTAATAAGAGTAAAAAGCTCTTCAGAAAGGCCGTTGTATGCAAATTCCTCAGAAAAAACAACAGCTTTACAGTGAGATAAATTGACCTTTTTACTAATATAACTATTTATAAGAGAAATACCGGAATCAATAGAACTACAATCTACACTAGTAATGGTAGACTGCTGAGATTGAGTACTTCCACCACCTTCACTAGATGAATCACTTAAAACTGCTAATTGAAGAGTAACTTTAAGCTTATTATTACCATCGCCTTTGTCAATACCAATGGCAACTGCATATGCTAAAGTTTCCAATCCTCTAGTACTATAACAACCAGTTAGAGAAAAGCAAGAAAGAGTTAAAATTAAAAGTAAACACACAATTTTCTTTTTCATTGCAATTTCTCCTTTCTATGCTTTAAATTTGCCAAAATTAATATAATAAAGCTAACAACAAAAACTAACGATATAATTACATATTTAAAAACCTTACTTTGAATAAATTTAATCTGAGCGATGTTTTTTACTGAAAGAGCAACTACAAAAATAAAACTAGCAATACAACAAGAAAGCTCATCAGGATTTTTAAATCTAACCAATTTATCTACAACATAAATACTAAAAAAAGAGGAAATGCTTAAAAATGATATCATAGCTAATATCCATATAAGAATAAATATAGCATCTATTCTTTGAAAAAATCTACCAAACTCAATCATTCTGGTAAGTAAGTATACAGAAAGTAATTCCTCAGAAAATGAGATAAAAGAAAACATCATAAGTAAGCAAATAACACCTAAAAATAGATAAACTGCAGATATAATTGTAGATATAAATGCTACCTTTTTAAATTTTTCTGGATTTTTAAGTATGGGTATTAAAAAATATAAATATGCAAACCCACTAAATGCAAAGATATTATTAATTCCTACAAGAAAAGTTTTATCTGCACCAAAACCCAAAATAGGAAAAATTCTTTGAGGCATAAAATCCTTTACAGTTGCAAAAAGAATTATAAGCATACTAATTAAAAGAATTGGCATAAACATTAAATTTACTTGAGCAATATTTTTAATACCGGATTTGCAAGCAATAACTGTAGGAAAAAGGAAAAACATCAATAAAAATATTATAGGAGTTTCTTCAAAGTATATTAGTTTTATGCTATTAGCAAGATATCTAAGAGATATACCAGATACAAAAATAAAAAAGGCAAAATAAGCAATACCAATTATAAATTTTAGTACATTACCACCTAAATATCCGGAAACATCTAAAATATCACTGCTACTAAAAGGCTTGAAAAGCTTACAAACTAATGCACAAAAAATAATAGCAATAATACTAATATAAATAGCATTAATCCATGAAGAAGAGCCAGTTGTCCTAATAATAACATCTGGTAAATTTAGAATTATCTGATTAATAATTATAGTAACAATTAAAGCAATTGCTTCAACTGTTCCTATTTTTTGATAAGTGCTCATAGATTTTTTCCTTTCCCAAATTTCCACTTCATACTTATCTTTGCCTGAGAACGAGGTTCTTTAGTGTTTAAGAAATCTGCACGCTTTTCTCTACGCCACATAGGAGGTATAAAATATGAAGCATCTGTACTTAAATTAGTAACAGGTAAATATGGCGCAAGATATGGAGAGCCAAAAGATTTTAAGCTAGCTAAAACAATTGCATGACAGAAGAATCCAGCTGCAATTCCTAAGAATCCAGCTACAAATGCTAAAATAATATATAAAAATCTATATATTCTAAAAGTAAATCCCATAGAAAAATCAGGAATAGCAAAAGAACAAATACCAGTAATAGCAACAATTATAATTAATATAGGACTTACTAAGTTTGCACTTACTGCAGCCTCTCCGCAATATTAATGCACCAACAATTCCGTATTGTAGGACCAATAGGTGTAGGAACTCTTAAACCTGCTTCTCTAATTAATTCAAAAGAAAATTCCATTAGAAAAATTTCAAATATAACGGGAAATGGAACGGTATTTCTAGAAGCAGCAATTGTAAACAATAATTCTGTTGGTAAAAGTTCGGTATGATAATTAGTTATAGCAACATAAAAGCCAGGTAAAAACAAAGTTATTATAATGGCAATAATACGAATAAATTTTAATAAATTTGAATACCTAAACTTTAAATTAATATCTTCTGGTGAAGATAAGAAATCAATAAAAACAGCAGGCATAATTAAAGAGTATGGACTACCATTTACTAACACAACAACTCTACCTTCTAAAATATGGTTAACAGCTTTATCTGGTCTTTCTGTTGCAATCATTTGTGGAAATAGAGCAAGGCTATTGTCTTGAATAAGTTGCTCCAATTGACCAGAAGAGATAATATGCTGTACATCAAGGTTATTAATCCTATACTTTACTTCTGAAATCAAATCATTATTAGCTATATTCTTTAAATAACATATAGCAACTTTAGTTTTAGTAAGAGTACCAACAGTAGTGTTTTCAATAATTAAATTTTCATTATTAACAAGCCTTCTTATCATGGAAGTATTAGTTCTTATCTTTTCAACAAAAGCTTCTTGAGAGCCTCTTATAACAATTTCATTTTTGGGTTCAGAAATACTTCTAGTTTCAAAGCCTTTTACATCTAAAACAAATCCAACATTAAGAGTATCTACTATTAAAGCACAATCTCCACCATTTACAGCAGAAAAAATCTCATCAAAAGTAGTTGCTTTTTTTATTGAATTTTGGGGAAGTAAAGAGGTATATATATAATCTTCTAAGTTGAACTTTTTTACTTTTTTTACAGTTATGTTATTTGTAATTGCAGAAGATATAGGTTTAGAAGATTCACAATTTTTAGACATTAGAGGCCTCAAAATAAAGTTATCAATAAGCTCAGAATCTACCATTCCATCAATAAAAAGTAAACAAGCCTTATATTCTTTGTTTTTAATACTTAGATTAAATTCTCTTAAAATAATGTCACTATTAATTAATGTATTGTATTTAACTTTTATAAAATCAATATTTACAGAAAGGGTATTATATAGATTTTGATTATTTTCTTGTTCATCAGGATTAGATAAACTATTATTCGGATTAACCTTTTTAGAAGCTTCTTCATCATTTTTTTCAGGAAGAGAAAACTCATAAGTATCACGAGGCTCATGGTAAAAGAATAATGATTTTAAAAAATGTTTTAATCTTTCCACAACAAAACCTCCTATACAGCATTTTTGTTGAATAGGAAAAATCGAAGATTTTTCTATTCAACAAAATAAGTTTTTCCCAAAAATGCAAAAATATGCAAAACAAAAACAAAGCAAAAATTTATAAAACATAAAAAACATTGACATGAGAATAAATAACATATAAAATAATGAATGTAGGGGTCGCACTTCTGGGCGACCCGAAAGAAAAAGAAAGAAGGAGAAATACAAATGAAAAACAAAAAACGGAATTACACTAATAGCATTAATAATAACAATAATAGTAATGTTAATATTAGTAGGCGTAACAGTAACAGTTGCAATTAATGGAGGACTATTTGAAAAAGCAAAAGAAGCAGCAAAAGGGACAGAAATAGAAAGAGAAAAAGAAGAACTAACATCAGCAATAACAACAGCATACAACGTAGAAACAGGAAAAGTTGACAAGATGAAGCTAAAAGATGCATTAGGTACAGGCTGGTCAGTTGATGGAGAAGAAGGCGGACAATATACTGTAACATCCCCAAAAGGAAACATATATAATGTAGCAACAGATGGAACAATAACAGATAAAAATGGGACATCTGGAACAAAACTTGCAGATATGTATTGTGCTATTGAAGGTTGTACAGAAGAAACACACTTACACAAAGGAGACTATGTGGAATATAAACCAACAACAGTAGCACAAGCATATGCCCCAGATAAAGGAGAAGGTATAGGCAAGTACACAGGATATACAAAAGGAGAAGCAGAACAAAGTATTTCACAAGAAAACTTAAATTGGAGAGTATTAGGAAAAGAAGGAGACCATATATTATTAATATCAGGAGCACCAACAAATACAGTATTAGGCTTTAAGGGATATGTAGGCTACAATAATTACGAAAAAATATTAAATGATACATGTGAAGCTCTATATAGTAATACAACGATAGGAGCAACAGCAAGAAACATAACAATGGAGGATATAAATAAATATTTGGGAGGAAGCAACTATAAAAAAGAAGAATTTGGAGGAGGTAGTAACACGGAATTTGGTTATGGTTACCAAAATGAAAATGCAATAACTTCAAAATTCAGATATGATAAAGGAACTAATATTTTGATAAAAGAAGACTGTACAATACCAGCAAAAGATTTAACAAGTAATGGATATTACTATATAATAGATGATTATATAAAAAGTAATATAGATAAAGAAATACTTATGGGAACAAATGAAGGAAAATTATACTACAATTGGATTGCTTCTCGTGCAATCATAGTAGGTAGTAATAAGGCTGTATGGTACGTTCATTGTGTTAATCCAAGCTATGTCATTGTGAGTGATTTTTGTTATATTAATGAGGATGGCGAAAATACGACAAACTGCTTGCGCCCTATAGTTACTCTACCATCTAACATTACAACAGACCAAGTAAGCAAGAAAAATGGAAAAATAATAGAAAATTGGAATGATCCGCTTAACATGAATTAATAGTAGAAATATAAAAACAGGAAGACGCAAAGCCTTCCTGTTTTACATTAAAATGCATTTTTAAATGCTCCACATTTTTTTGGAAAATTTTGTTGTAATATAAAAATCCATATGGTAGAATATATTTGTTAAAATAGAAATAAAAGGAAAGATATTTTTGAAGAAGAATATAAAAGATTATAATTTAGACGAATTAAAAAATGTAATGGTAGAATTAGGAGAAAAGCCATTTAGAGCAGAACAAATTTTTAAATGGATATTTGTAGAAAATGTTACAAGCTTTGATGAAATGACTAATTTATCATTAGAATTAAGAGAAAAGTTAAAAGAAAATTTTGATTTACACATATTTAAAATAATACAAAAACAAGAATCAAAAGATGGCACAAAAAAATATTTATTTGACGTATTAGATGGTAATGCAATAGAATCTGTACTTATGCAATACAAATATGGAAAAACAATATGTGTTTCATCTCAAATAGGATGCAAAATGGGATGCAAGTTTTGTGCTTCAACAGGGGTTAAGTTTGTAAGAAATCTAACCTCAGGTGAAATAGTAGAACAACTTTTAGCAATAGAAAGAGACGAAAATATTAAAATATCAAACCTAGTATTTATGGGAATTGGAGAGCCATTAGACAATTACAATAATGTTATAAATGCCGTACATATATTAAACAATCCAAAAGGAATAAATATGGGAGCAAGGCATATTAGTATATCAACAAGCGGACTAGTTCCTAAAATATATGATTTAGCAGATGAAAATTTACAATGTACACTTTCAGTATCACTACATAGCCCAACAGACGAAAAAAGAAGTCAAATGATGCCAGTAAATAACACATACAACATAGAAGAATTAATGAAAGCATGTAGATATTATATAGAAAAAACAAATAAAAGAATATCTTTTGAATATGCACTTGCAAAAGAAAATAATGATAACATGCAAGACGCAAAAGATCTTGTAAAACTATTAAAAGGTATGCTTTGCCATGTGAATTTAATACCAATAAATAAAATAGAAAATGGCAAATATACAAAAAGCACAAATGAAAACATATTAAAATTTAGAGATTACTTAAACGAAAAAGGAATTGTTGCCACAGTTAGAAGAGAGCTGGGATCAGACATAGATGCAGCCTGTGGTCAACTTAGAAAAAAAGAGGTGGAAAGATGCGAGTCTACGCAAAAACAGATATAGGTAAAGCAAGGGAAATGAATCAAGATTTTTACTATGTTTCTCAGGTGAACGAGAATATGACTTTATGTATTTTGGCAGATGGAATGGGTGGATACAACGGAGGAGAAATAGCGAGTAGTTTAGCAACGAATTCATCAAAAGAGTACATAGAAGAAAATTTTGAAAAGATAGGACATTCTGATGAAGAAATCATGAATTTAATAAAATGTGCAATGGACTATGCTAATAGAGCTGTTTACAAAAAAGCAAAAGCAAATGAAGAGCTAGAGCAAATGGGAACAACTCTTGAAATATGTATAATATATAACAACAGGGCTTATATTGGACATATAGGAGATAGTAGAATATATAGAATACGAAAAAATATAATTAGAAGAATAACAACAGATCATAGTTATGTAGAAAAATTAGTAAAAGATGGAACAATAACTAGAGAGGAAGCATTTTATCATCCAAAGAAAAATATGCTTATGAAAGCATTAGGATGTAATGAAAGCATAGAACCAGACATATTAGTAAAAGAGTTCTTAGAAAATGATATTATGCTTATGTGCTCAGATGGATTAACAAATATGCTAACAGAAGAGGCAATATATGACATAGTTCAAGAACAACCAGAAACAGCATGTGAAAATTTAGTAAAAAGAGCAAATGAAAATGGAGGATACGACAACATAAGTGTTATACTAATAAAAAACTAGTAATTTTGTATATTATATAGTTTTAGAAAGAGGGATTAAAATGAATTTAGAAGGGAAGTTACTTGGTAACAGATATGAAATAATAGAAAAAATAGGTAGCGGAGGAATGGCAACAGTATACAAAGCAAAATGTTTGGTACTAAAAAGATTTGTAGCAGTAAAAGTATTAAGAGATGAATTTACAACAGACGAAGAATTTATAAAAAGATTTAATGTAGAAGCACAAGCTGTTGCAAGTTTAACACATCCAAATATTGTTTCTGTATATGATGTAGGACATGAAGGTAATTTATATTATATAGTAATGGAACTTGTAAAAGGAAAAACATTAAAAGAAATAATAGTAGAAGATGGTGCATTAGGCTGGAAATGGTCTGTAAAAATAGCAATGCAAATAGCTTCTGCTTTAGAAACAGCACATAGAAATAATATTATACATAGAGATATAAAACCACACAACATAATTATAACAGAAGATGGAGTAGCAAAAGTAACAGACTTTGGAATAGCAAAAGCAGTTTCAAATTCAACAATTACTGCTTTTGGTACAACAATTGGTTCAGTACACTATTTTTCACCTGAACATGCAAGAGGTGGATTTACAGATGCAAGATCTGATTTATATTCACTAGGAGTAGTAATGTATGAGATGGTTACAGGAAGAGTACCTTTTGATAGTGATACACCTGTTTCTGTAGCGTTAAAACATATGCAAGAAGAACCAATAGAACCAATAAAAATAAAACCAGACCTACCACAATGTGTAAATGATATTATTATGAAAGCAATGAGAAAAGATGCAAATGAAAGATATCAAACAGCAACAGAAATGATAAAAGATTTAGAACTAGCATTAAAACACCCAGAAGAGAAATTTGTTTCTGCACCTAATATAGGAGATTTTCCAACACAAAAAATATCATTAGATTATGCAGAAGAATTACAAAAACAAGAAAAAGGAAAAAAACCAGGAAAATTTGATAAGATAAAAAAATATTTTGAAGAACACCCAGCAGTAAAAGTAATAGCTATAATAGTTGCTTGTATTTTAGTATTTTCAATTGCAATGGGAGGAACATATTTGGCGTTATCATTAGGTAGAGCAAAAGAAGTGCAAATACCTAATTTACAAGGATTAACAAAAGAAGAAGCTGAACAAAAAGCAAAAGAATCAAAGTTAAAGATAGAAGTTAGTGAAGAAAAATATCATCTAGAAGTTCCAGAAGGACAAATAATAGAGCAAGATCCTAAATACCAAGACAATTATAAAATAAAAGAAGGAACTACAATTAAAGTTGTAATAAGTAAAGGACAAGAAATAGTAGAAATGCCGAAAGTAGTTGGCAAAACAAGAGATGAAGCAACTAAAATGTTAAAAGAAGTAGGCTTAGAAGTAAAGGTTGAAGAAGAATTTAGTGATGATGTAGAGAAAAATTATGTAACAAAACAAGAAATTGCGGAAGGAGAAAAAATCCCAGCAGGAACAACTGTTACAATTTATTCAAGCATGGGAATAGAACAAGTACAAGTACCAAACTTGTCAGGAAAAACAGAAAGTGAAGCAAAAAGTGCAATAAGCAGTGCAAAACTAAAATGGAAAAGTACTGATAAAACATCAGATTCTAGCAAACCAAATGGTGTTGTAGTAAACCAATCGATATCAAGTGGAAGTATGGTAGATAAAAACACAGAAATAACAATAACAGTAAATGAATTTGATGAAATAAAGACAGGAAAAGTAACAGTAAATGTTAAATCACTTGGAAATTATAAAAAACAAGTAGATGAAGAAACAGGAGAAGAAAAAACAGTATATGTACCATTGAAGGTAACAGTAAATGGAGAACAAGTATTAAGTGAAAATGTAAACACAATGACAACAGATAAGTCTGTATCAATACAAGGAATTGGAACAGTAACAATAAAAGTATATCTAGATGGAAACTTAAAAAGAACAGAAAATATTAATTTGAATACACAATCATCAATAACAATAGAATAATATAAGTATAATTTGGGCGCAATTTATGCGCCTGAAAATATGAATTTTATATGATAGGAGAATTAAAATGGTAGAAATATCAACATCTATACTAACAGTTGAAAAAGAAAAAGCAACAAAAACTTTTTATGACTTAGAAGTAGCAGGAACAGATTATTATCACATAGATATAATGGACGGAAAATTTGTAGAAAAAAATACAGAAGAATTAATGTATGAATATGCAAGCACAATAAAACAAATATCAAACTTACCATTAGATGTGCATCTTATGGTAGAAGATATTAAGCCACATATAGAAAAATACATTCCATTAGAGCCAAGTATTATTACATTTCATTATGAAGCATGTAAAAATAAAGAAGAGATATTAGAACATATAAATTGTTTAAAACAAAACAATATAAAACCTGCAATTTCAATAAAACCAAATACAGGTATAGATGAAATAAAAGAATTTTTACCATTCCTACATATGGTTCTTATAATGACAGTAGAGCCTGGAAAAGGCGGACAAAAATTAATTCCAGAAACATTAATAAAAGTAAAAGAATTAAAAAAGTATATTGAATGTAATAAGTTAGATACATATATAGAAGCAGATGGAGGAATAAATAAAAATACAATAAATGAAGCAAAACAAGCAGGAATAGACATAGCTGTTGCTGGTAGTGCCATAATATCAGCAGAAAACTTTAAAACTGCAATAGCAGAGCTAAAATAAAACAAAAGAGAGGATATAAAAATGCTTCAAGAAAAACAAAGAGAAAATACTATTAATACTGAAACATATAAAATAATAAAAAAGACAAATAAGCATCCTATAATAACAGGAATAATAAAAGCAATAATAATTATATTTTTATTGCTTTTAATTCTTGTACTTATAGCAGGAGGATATGCGGCATATAAAGTATATAATATTGTAAAAGATGCACGATTAAGCAAAAATGATTTAACAATTAAATATGAGAACTCAGTAGTAAAAGATATGGGAAATAATACTATAGGAATTTTAAATGGCAATGAAAATAGAGAAAGCATAAGCATAAAAGAAATGTCAGAGTATTTACCAGCAGCATTTGTATCAATAGAAGACGAGAGATTTTATGAACACAAAGGGGTAGACGTAAAAAGAACATTAAGAGCAACATACACATACATAAAAAATAAGGGGAAATCGCCATTTGGAGGAAGTACAATAACTCAGCAGATGGTAAAAAACTTAACTCAAGAAAAAGAAGATACATGGCAAAGAAAAGTAAGAGAAATGGCAAGGGCTTATTATGTTGAACAAGAAATGTCAAAAGAGCAAATTCTAGAATTATATTTAAACCTAATATTTTTAGGCGATACAGTATATGGTGTAGAAAAAGGCTCAAACTATTATTTTAGTAAAAGTGCAAAAGATTTAGACTTGGCAGAGTGTGCTTTCTTAGCAGGAATAAACCATTCACCTAATTCATATAATCCATTTGATAATAACAACGAAGAGGTTATGGATAATATAAAAAAGAGAACAAAAGTTGTTTTAAATAAAATGAAAGAATTAGGAAAAATAAAAACTGAAGAAGAATATCTACAAGCAGTAAAAGAAGTTGAAGCTGGATTAAATTTTAATAAAGGAGCATTCCCACAAACAGTATTTTCTTATCATACAGATGCAGCAATAAATCAGATAATTGCACAACTACAAAAAGAGCATGACTGGACATACAAACAAGCAAAATTATATTTATCTAGTGGAGGCTTTACAATATATACTACTCAAAATCCAAAAGTACAAACTATAATTGATGAAGAACTTAGCAAAGAAAAGTATAAGCAAACATCAAGAGACAAAAAAGGAAATCCACAACAATCACAAGCAGCAGTAGTATTAATTGATCATACAACTGGATATGTGTTAGGAATTTCAGGTGGAATTGGAGAAAAAACTACAGCATTTGGTTTTAATAGAGCAACAGATGCAGTAAGACAAACAGGTTCATCTATGAAGCCAATAGCAGTATTAGCACCTGCTATAGACCAAGGAATAATAACAGCAGCGACTGTTTTTGATGATAATCCAACATCTTTTAATAATGGAACATATAATCCAAAAAACTTTGTAAACAAATATATGGGATTAATTACAACAAGAAAAGCAATTGCAAATTCACAAAATATACCTATGGTAAAATCTATGTGTTTGTTAACACCAGAAAAATCAATAAAGTTTTTAAAAGAAATAGGAATAACAACAATTGATGATGAAAAGGATAATGTATTAGCATTGGCATTAGGAGGGCTAACATGGGGAGTTTCACCAGTACAAATGGCAGGAGCATATGCTACAATTGCAAATGGAGGAGTATATCAAGCACCAACATTTTATAGTAAAGTAGTAGATGAAAATGGCAATATAATACTAAAACCAGACCAACAACAAAAAAGAGTAATGTCAGAAGAAGCGGCATATGTAGTAAAAGAAATGTTAACAGAAGCAGTAAAAACTGGAACTTCAACGACTTGCACAGTAGAGGGAATGAGTGTAGCTGCAAAAACAGGAACAACAAACAATGATTATGATAGATGGTTTTGTGCATTTACTCCATATTATACATCGGCAGTTTGGTATGGATATGACGATAGTTGCACAATAACTGGATGGGCAACTAATCCATCAGGCCAAATATGGACATCTGTAATGAGACAACTTCATGACGGATTAGAACCAAAAACTTTTGCAGAAACAAAACCAGAAAATGTAGTGGAAAGTGTAATATGCGAGAAATCTGGGTTCTTGGCAACATCAACATGCAAAAATTCTAGAACAACGAGAACAGAATATTTTGTAAAAGGTACAGAACCTATACAAACATGCCCATATCATTCAACAGCAAAAGTATGTATAGATAGTGGGTTACTAGCAACAGAAAAATGTACTAGAACAAAAAGAGTGTATGGTAGAGGAGAATACATAAATAAAAACAATTTATGGAAAACAAGATCTTCTTATGGTTCACCTAAAAATGTGCCATTACAAAGATGCACAATACATCAATAAAAATAGTAGGAGAATATAAATGGATATGATTAATACAATAGATGAAATTGCATATGAATTAATGATTAAGCTAATGAGTAGTGGAATGACTAACTTTATGCTTTTTATGTCACATTTAGGGTCAGCAATAACATTAATTGTATTAACAATAGCATTTATCTTATTACTAAAAAACAAAACAAATTCGAAATTTATTGCAATAAATTTAGTTTTAGTATTTGTTATAAATAGAATACTAAAACTAGTTATTGCAAGACCTAGGCCAGAAGTTTTGCAAATAGTACAAGAAAGTGGATATAGCTTCCCAAGTGGTCATAGTATGGTGGCAACTGGGTTTTATGGCTTTTTAATATACTTAATATACAAAGAAGTAAAAAACAAAAAAATAAAATACCCATTAATAGTATTTTTATCTATTTTAATATTATTAATAGGTATAAGTAGAATATACTTAGGAGCACATTATGCAACAGATGTAATAGGAGGATGGATAATAGGTGCTGTATATTTGGCTTTCTTTATTAAATATGGATATAAAAAGATAGTAAAAAAATCAAAGAAAACTTTTTAATTTTTCAACACTTTCCTCTTGAAACTTAACGAAGTCATTTAGTAGCTTATCAGTTTCCTTATCTAAATTTTTATTATGATTCAACAATTTTCTGCCTTCAATAATTCCCATATTTGTTCCCTGAATAAGAAGTTCTGCAATTTTTGAATTACTAGTATCTTTTAATGTATTCATTTGAATGCCATACCAAAGCATTGCTTTGCTTGTTATTTTATAATCATTGGGAGCTTCATTATAATTTTTAAAGGCATGATCTACTTTAGTAAGTATATTATTATACATACTATACTCATGTGTTAATGTATCTTTTAAATTTGGTTCTTCGACCTTATCAGAAACATAAGAGATAGCATCCATTCCCATTTTTACACCTTTGCATACTTCTTTTAAAACATCTAAATTTTCTTCCATAAAATCACCTCAAATGTTATTATTTACAAATTTATAAAAAATATATATGTAATTTTAAAATTGAATTAAACAATTAAAATAATGCATGTAGGGGCGTATTGCATACGCCCGAAAACAAATTTATTGCAAACGTGTAAGGGTCGCACTCCTGGGCGACCCGAAAGAAAAAGAAAGAAGGAGAAATACAAATGAAAAACAAAAAACGGAATTACATTAATAGCATTAATAATAACAATAATAGTAATGTTATTATTAGTAGGCGTAACAGTAACAGTAGCAATTAATGGAGGTCTATTTGAAAAATCAAAAGAAGCAGCAAAAGGAACAGAAATAGGAAGAGAAAAAGAAGAACTAACATCAGCAATAGCAACAGCATACAACGTAGAAACAGGAAAAGTTGACAAGACGAAGCTAAAAGATGCATTAGGAACAGGCTGGAACATAGAAGGAGATACAGTCCCATATACAGTAACAAGTCCAAAAGGAAATAAATTTACAGTATCAGCAGATGGAACAATAGAATATACTGGAAAAGGAGGAGATGACAATCCACCATCAGGAGACGACGTCCCTTCAACATATACAGAAACAATAGCAAACTTACCAGAAACAGTAGGAGTAATAAAATATAAAGACTTAGAAACAGTAGCAAATTCAGATATAAAAACAGCAGTAGATACAGGAAAAATAAAAGCAGTACTAAAAGAAGGAGAATATATGGCCCCAATACCAACAGTAAGCGGAGAAAACACAATATCAGGAGGACTAGTAATAAAAGAAGGAGCAAATGAATATGTATTCATGCCATGTACAGAAGAAAACTATACAGAAGAAGACCTTGGCCCTTTAAAAGGTACTGACATTGATAGTAAAAAAGCATATGATTCACAAGAACAATTAGACTACTATTATGGCAAAAATTATTATAGCTATGCCAATGACTTTACTTATGCCCAAGATAAAACAGATATAGAAACAAGTATAAATAAATATAAAGGGTTTTACGTAGGAAGATATGAAACAACAATAAATAATGGAACAATAGGAAGCCAAAAAGGAGCAACAGTATTAACAGCAGACACAAAATTACCAAATGATAAATATTATAGATGGTATGGTTTATATAAAGCCCAAAAAGACCTATATGGAAATAATAGCAATGTATTTAGTTCAATGATAACAAGTAAAGAATGGAATACAATAATGACATTTACTGGATATGGAGACGCAAAAAGAGCAACAAGCACATATACAACAAAGCCCGACCTATCAGGTTCAGCATATAAAGGAACAACAGATACTTATGATTTAACCAAAAATATATATGACTTAGCTGGAAATGTAGATGAATGGACACTAACGGTCTACAGCACCGTCACCCGAGTTGTTCGTGGTGGCGGTTGCTACAACGGCGTCTATTCTGAGTCCCTCGGCTACAACAGCAACGGCGGGTCTCGCCTCGCACTTTATATAAAGTAGCACTGAGCCCTGAATAGCGATAAAAGATAACGTGTATCAAAGCAGTGGCATGGTAGGTGTTTATGAGATAATAAAAATGTAGTTTTTTTCAAACTGGAAAAAAACTACATTTTTCTATTGACATTTACAATAAGGGTAGTTTAAATAAAGTGATGGCTACACTAGAAATTTTAAAATTTATTCATAATGCTTTTATATCTTGACAGTTTGCAATATTCAATGTAAAATAGAGTGGTACAGAAAGTTAAAATATATTCTAAAAAAAGAGTAAATTTAGTTATATATATTAATCTGAACATTGAAAATTAAATAGAAAGAGGTGCATTATTTATGGGTGGAACAACATTAATAGCCATAATCACCTTTCTTATCTCAGCAGCTGTATGTGTGCCAACAGGTATGGTACTAAGAAAAAAAACAGCTGAGTCTAAAATTAAAAGTGCAGAAAGTGAAGCAGAAAAGATTATACAAAATGCAAAAAAAGAAGCAGAAAATACTAAAAAAGAAGAGATTCTAAAAGCTAAAGAAGAAATTTTAAAGGCAAGAACAGACTTAGATGAAGAGATTAAAGAAAGAAGAGGCGAAATTGGACTACAAGAAAAAAGAATAATCCAAAAAGAAGAAAACTTAGAAAGACGTGCTGATAGTTTTGAAAAAAAAGAAAGAGAATTAGAAAGAAAATTTCAAGCAAACGATGAGAAAGCTAAAAAATTAGAAGAATTAGAAGCAAAACAAACAGAAACATTACAAAGAATTTCTGGACTATCTGGAGAAGAAGCTAAAAAGATGTTACTAGAACAATTAGACAGAAAACTTTGCGATGAAAAAGCAGCACTAATAAAAGAATCAGATGCAAAGGCAAAAGAAGATGCAAATAAAAATGCAAGAGAAATTATAGGGTTTGCTATACAAAAATGTGCAGCTGACCATACATCAGAAACAACAGTATCTGTTGTAGCACTTCCTAATGATGATATGAAAGGTAGAATTATAGGAAGAGAAGGAAGAAACATTAAAACTTTAGAAACATTAACTGGAATTGATTTAATAATAGATGATACACCAGAAGCAGTAATCTTATCAGGGTTTGATCCACTAAGAAGAGAAGTTGCTAAAATTGCTTTAGAAAAGCTAATTGAAGATGGAAGAATTCATCCAACTAAAATAGAAGAAATGGTTGAAAAGGCTAAAGAAGAAGTGGAAGCAATTATTAAGCAAGAAGGAGAAAGAGCTGTTTTAGAAACAGGAGTTCATGGATTACATCCAGACTTGGTAAAATTAATTGGTAAATTAAAATATAGAACAAGTTATGGACAAAATGTTTTAAATCACTCAATAGAAGTTTCGAACTTGGCAAGAATAATGGCAGAAGAATTAGGATTAGATCCAAAAATTGCAAGAAGAGCAGGACTATTACATGATATAGGAAAAGCATTAGACCACGATATGGAAGGAACACATGTTGAAATCGGTGTTGACATCCTTAAAAAATATAAAGAAAGTGATGTTATAATAAATGCAGTTCAAGCACACCATGGAGATGTTGAACCAAAAACAATTGAAGCAGTACTAGTTCAAGCAGCAGATGCAATATCTGCATCTAGACCAGGAGCAAGAAGAGAAACATTAGAAACATACATTAAAAGATTAGAAAAACTAGAAGAAATTGCAGATTCTTTTGATGGAGTAGAAAAATCATTTGCAGTACAAGCAGGACGTGAAATAAGATTAATAGTAAAACCAGAAAAAGTTTCAGATAGTCAAATGGTTATAATGGCAAGAGAAGTTGCAGAAAAAGTAGAATCAGAAATGGAATATCCCGGACAAATTAAAGTTAATGTAATTAGAGAAACAAGAGCAATTGATTATGCAAAATAAAATGAAAAACCGTCGCAAAAGCGACGGTTTTTCGTGCATTTAAGAAAGAAAGTAAAAGTAATGTTCGCTCCCATCAGATTGGGCTTCCCAAGTATCCACACTTTTAAGCATAAGATTAAACTCTTTTGTATCCTCATCTCTATTAAGAATAAGATAAAAATCCAGTCCAGCATATGAGTTTAAAGAAAGTTCATACTCTATGGTATGAAGGTCATGCTGGAATTCTGAGCTTGAAAAGTAGTCTACTAAAGGGAAGCGACAAAAATCATTGGGGTTTACAACATCCATGTTACATAAATCATTTGGAATGTTAACACAGGATGGAACAACACTTGATACTAACTCCCGTAAGGTCATAATAGTGACCCCTTTCAATATAAAGTCATCGAGACTTTGCTCAATGCCTATCAATTATATCATAGGCTTTACATAAAGTAAAGAAAAAATAAGTTGTAAAAAATTATAAAAGAATATATAATAAAGCATAAAGAGAAAGGAGAATGCAAATGAACATTTTAGTTTTAGGGGATATAGTTGGAGAAAGTGCTGTAAAGAGAGTAAAAGAAATATTGCCAAAAGCGATAAAAGAAAATGATATAAATTTTGTAATAGCAAATGGAGAAAATAGTGCTGACGGCATGGGAATAACATCAAAAATATTTAAAGATTTAATGTGCGCAGGAGTAAATGTAGTAACCATGGGAAATCACACATGGGGTAAAAAGGATATATTTAATATAATAGAAAACAAAAACTTGTTAAGACCAGCCAATTATCCAAAAGATGTATTAGGTAATGGGTATGGAATATATGAATACAATAACAAAAAGATTGCTGTAATTAATCTAATTGGACGTGTAGATATGAATGTTTTATCTGAAAATCCATTTATAGTTGTAGAAGAAATTATAAATAAAATAAAAGATAGTGTAGATATAATTATAGTAGATTTTCATGCAGAGGCAACAGCAGAAAAAATAGCAATGGGATATTTTTTAGATGGAAAGATAACTTGCTTATATGGAACACATACACATGTTGCAACAGCAGATGAAACCATTTTAGAGAAAGGCACAGCTTATATAACTGATATTGGAATGTCAGGACCACAAAAATCAGTAATTGGAATGGATGTAGATGTATCGATAAAAAGATTTGTAACAACACTTCCAGAAAGATACAAAACAAGTACAGATTCAAAAATAGTTTGCAATGGAATAATATTGAATATAAATGACGAAACTTGTCGAGTAGAAAAAATTAGACGAATAAAATTATAATATTTGGCGAATTTAGTGCAATTTACGCGATGAAAACTTCCTTTTTTTACCAAAAATATATAGACATATTATCTAAAATATAATATAAAATAATAGTAACAAATGAAACAAAAGATAGAGTTACAAAAAAATAATTTTAGGAGGCAAAAAATGGAAGTTTTAAAAATTTCATCAAAATCAAATCCAAATTCAGTAGCAGGGGCAATTGCGGGATTAGTAAAGGAGAGTAATAAAGCAGAAATGCAAGCAATAGGTGCAGGTGCATTAAATCAGGCTGTTAAAGCAGTGGCGATAGCAAGAGGATTCGTTGCACCATCAGGTGTAGACTTGGTATGCATACCAGCATTTGCAGAAGTAGAAGTGGAAGGAGAAAATAGAACAGGAATGAAATTAATTATTGAATCTAGAAAATAATTAATTAAAATATATGGGGGCTAATTTATTAGCCCCTTTTTGTTGAATAGAATGGAGAACAATATGAAAACTAATGTGTTCAAAACAATATTTTTTACAATAGTGATACTTCTTACAATACTTGCAATATATATAATTTATAAAGATAATAAAAATGAAAGAATACCTACAAATAGTAAAAAAACAGATGTAAAAATTAATAAAGAAATGAATTTAGGAATATGCAATTTTGATACAATAAATCCACTATTAACACAAAACAAAGATGTACAGTATGTAGATAAACTTGTATTTAATTCACTAGTAAATGTAAACAAGAACTTTGAAATAGAAAATGATTTAGCACAAGAAATTTCAAAAATAAATGATAAAACATATATAATAAAAACAAAAGAAAATATGAACTGGCATGATGGGACAAGCTTTACAACAGAAGATATAGCATTTACAATAGAAGCTTTGAAAAATAAAAAAACATTATATAGCAAGAATGTTGAAAATATTATAAAAACTGAGATTATAGATAAAAGTACAATAAAAATATACTTAGATGAACCAGTAGCTTTTTTTAAATACATGTTGAATTTCCCAATATTAGCCAGTCATGCATACAACAAGCAAACTTTAGAGGCAATTACAAAAGTGCCAATAGGTACAGGTAATTATAAAATAATACAAATAGCTGAGAATGAAATAAAACTAGAAAAAGCAAATAGTGAATTTCAAAGCAAAATAACTGATATAAATATTAAAATATATAAAAGCATAAAAGAGGTATATTCAAAGTTTTCAAAAAAAGAAATAGACTTAATAACAACTCAAAACATATATTACGAAGACTATATAGGAAGTATAGGATTTAACATAGAAATTTCAAAGGGAAGAAAATTTGATTATCTTGCTATAAACAATCAAAAAAGAGAATTACAGAATAAAGAAGTAAGAAAAGCAATTTACTATGCAATAGATAAAAAAGAAATTATATATAATATTTACAATAATAAATACATTGCAAGCAATTTTCCATTAGATTATGGTTGCTACTTATATCAAAATAATGAAGAAAAAGATGAGTATAATCCAACTCAAGCAAAAGGGACATTAACAGATGCAGGATGGAATTACAGAAACAATATATGGAGAAAGGGTAATAGTAAATTAGAATTTAATTTAGTGGTAAATAGTGAAAACGAAGAAAGGGTGCGTGTAGCAGAGTTAATTAAAGAACAACTAGAAAAAATAGGAATAAAAATTAATATAGTAAAAGTAAATAATAATATATATAACAACTATTTAAAAAATAAAAATTATGATATAATCCTAACTGGAAATATAATTCCTTTGTATCCAGACTTGAATTCATATTTGGGAGAAAGCAACTTATCTAATTTCAATAACAAAGAAGTATCTGAAATATTAAAACAAATAGATAGTATAGAAGATAAAGAGCTATTACAGCAAAAATATAATAGGATATATGAAATTTATAAAGAAGAAATGCCATTTATTAGCTTATACAATAATGTCAATTTTATATTATATTCAAGAGAGCTAAAAGGTGACTTATCAAGTAATTGGTATGATGTTTTTTATAACATAGAAAATTGGTACAAAATAAAATAATAATAACAATAAAATAAATTAAAAAAATGCTTGACAAAATAAAATTATCATATATAATAATACCAAACAAGCGTTTGAAACAAGAAACTTAATTTGAGGAGGAAAAATAATGAGCGAGCAAAACACAGAAAAAAAGAGAGCATTGGAAGTAGCATTAAGTCAGATTGAAAAACAATTCGGAAAAGGATCAGTAATGAAACTTGGTGAATATCAAGCAATGAATGTAGAAGCAATTCCAACAGGAGCATTAGGATTAGACATAGCCTTAGGTATAGGAGGAGTTCCTAGAGGAAGAATAATAGAAATATTTGGACCAGAATCTTCTGGAAAAACAACACTTGCATTACATATAATAGCAGAAGCACAAAAAATGAATGGAGAAGCAGCATTTATAGATGCAGAACACGCTTTAGACCCAGTATATGCAAAACATTTAGGAGTAGATATAGATAACCTAATAGTTTCTCAACCAGACACAGGTGAACAAGCATTAGAAATTACAGAAAGTTTAGTAAGAAGCGGAGCATTAGATGTAATTGT
>ERZ827150.2198-NODE-2198-length-21691-cov-15.442503_pt1 | contig 21691 bp, 16 predicted proteins | sample MGYA00519779_ERZ827150 | MGnify/ENA primary metagenome ERZ827150 (study PRJEB31778, sample SAMEA3449267) | human gut metagenome | biome: human gut; feature: human-associated habitat; material: faeces | place: United Kingdom | collected 2010/2012 ...
AGGCAAAGCATGAGGCAGAGCTTGTGATCTTCGAGGCGGCACGGAGTACACTTCTTGCTATGCAGGGCGATAAAAAACTGCCGAGCTTGAAGACGCTACAAGCGGAACAGCAGCGACTTCTTGAAGAGCAACAGCGGCTCTATGATGAACGTGCGAAGCTCAAAAAGGAAGCTCGGATGATCGACACCATGAAGGCAAATGTAGATATTTTCCTCAAGCCGAGTGTAGTCCAAGAGCCTGAGCAAATTCGAGATAATCAAAGAGAATAACAGAAAGACTGTGCTGGTTTTTGACCGGCACAGTCTTTCCCTTTAGCTGTATATCATCCAAATCGAAAATGATGAACGTCTCGTGCAAATCGGTCGTATTCACCCAAAGTTTACGAAACTCTATTGAATAGCAGACCTTCTTGTGCTATAATATAAGTTAGGTTTATTTTACATACTTTGCTGAGGTGAAAGTCATGAAAGCAAGCTACAAAAAGTTGTGGAAACTGCTCGTCGATAAGGAAATGAGCAAGGGTGATCTTCATAAGGCGTCCGGTCTTTCTTCAAGCACAATGACCAAGCTCAGAAAAGGTGAAGACGTGTCAATGGAAGCTCTGAGAAAAATCTGCATTTGCCTTGACTGCAATATCGGTGACATTGTGGAGTTTGTCCCTGACAACACAACACAGTCCTAAATATGGGACAGGCAATATGGTACAGTATGCTATTAGGAATGGAGCAAATATAATGGATCAGACGCACCCTTATAACGGCAGCTTAACTGCTGAACAGTTTCTCTTCTACGAGATAAGAATTGCTGCAAAATACTATGTTTCTGGCTTGAAAATTGATGAGGCAATCGAGCGGATTAGGAAGAATAACCTCTTTCAATATCCAACAGAGAGACAAGTTTCCCGTTTGGCAAGAGCTTGTTATAAGCGGATGGACGCGCTCGGCAACGATCAGCTTGTTCACGAGCTTGCCTCTGCACCAAATGAGATTGCAAAGCAGATCAATCTATACGCGGTGATGAGGTATAATCGTTTGGTCTGGGAGTTTATGATTCAGGTGATAGGCGAAAAATACCGCAATCAGGACATGAACTTCTCAAGGAAAGACATGAATGCGTTTTTTTCCAGATTGCAAGCACAGGATGATTCTGTTGCCGCTTGGAGTGATGCGACAATCACCAAAATCAAAAGTGTTCTCGTTCGGATGCTGATAGAGACAGGGTATCTGGACGGGCTGAAAGACACCACGCTGAATCCCGTTTTTCTCTGTGAAGAACTTGAACGAGGTATCGAAGCAAACAACGATTATGATGCACTTCCGGCATTTAATTACTTTAGATAGGCGGGCGGACACGACCATGATAAAACAGGAATTAGACAGGATCAAAGAGCGTATCTCGAATAAGGATTTCCTTGAAAACAAAGGACTGAGCAACGAAGTTGGTATCCATGTTTTCTGCTACAAAGCGGAGGATGAGTTGATCGTTCAGGATTATATTCGCAGATTAAAAAGTGAGGTGAACACGCCATATCGGATCATTGAGTGCGACCTTTATGAAGTGTTTCTCTCCCTTTTGGAGGACAAGCGCATTCTGAAATCAGTTGCAGGGTTAGAAGAAAAACGAGGCAAAAAGTATCTTCTGGATCAGTTGCAGAAGATCGCCACACCGGAAGCTCTCCTTGCCAAGATGGACTATTCACCCCATATCAAAGGGCAGGATGTTCTCTTCATGACAGGAATTGGAAAAATTCATCCGTTTATGCGTTCCCATAAGATGCTTGATAGTATGCAGCATCTCTTTGAAGACATCCCTATTGTGATGTTCTATCCCGGAACCTTCAATGGACAGACGCTCAATCTATTCGACGAGTTCAAAGAAGGCAATTATTATCGGGCATTCAATCTGCTATAATGGAGGTAGCAACGTGAAAATACAGAATATGTTCCAGAAGGACATTGAAAGAGACATCAACGGCGTTATCAAAGTTATGCAGGATGATGACCGGAGTTTGGAACAGGAACTCAGCGAATACATAATTACCAAGGAGCTTCGCCGTCACTTCCGCACATTCTTTGACAACTACACAAAGGCTATCGACCAGCCGACTGATAAAATCGGCGTGTGGATTTCCGGCTTCTTTGGAAGTGGTAAATCTCATTTCCTGAAAATCCTCTCTTATCTGCTTTCCAATCAGGAAGTCTGCGGTAAAAGAGCGATTGACTACTTTGCAGACAAATTCGATGACCCGATGATGTATGCTCAGGCGGTTAAAAGTGTGTCCGTGCCTACGCAGTCTATCCTTTTCAACATTGACATCGAAGGTCCTCTCACGAAGGATAAGACCGCAGTGCTGCGCGTCTTTGCAAAGATGTTCTACAATCACTGCGGGTTTTACGGCGATGACCTGAAAATTGCCAAGCTGGAACGCTTCATTGAAAAGCAAGGCAAGACGCAGCAGTTCCGCGAAGCCTTTGAGAAGGTCAATGGTGCGCCTTGGACGGAGACTCGCGATTCCTTTGCGTTCTTTGAGGATGACATTGTTTCGGTTCTGCAATCTACGCTCGGCATGAGCGAACAGGCGGCGCGGAACTGGTTCAATGGTGAGGAAACGAATGAGCTGAGCATCGCCCAGCTCGTAGCTGACATTCAGGAATATGTAGACGGCAAGGGCAAGGATTTCCGACTGCTGTTTATGGTGGATGAAGTCGGTCAGTACATTGGTGACGATGGTGACTTGATGATCAATCTGCAATCTCTTGTAGAAGAGATTGGCATTCGCTGCCACGGCAAGGTTTGGGTCATGGTGACAAGTCAGGAGGCGATTGACTCCGTTGTCCATATCACCGGCAATGACTTTTCCAAAATTCAGGGACGCTTCAATACGCGCCTCAGCCTTTCCTCGTCCTCCGTTGATGAAGTTATCAAAAAGCGTGTTCTGGCGAAAACAGATGCGGCAGATCAGCTTCTTCGCATGGTCTATGACAAGGAACACGCCGTACTCAAAAACCTCTATACTTTCAACAATCCCGTTCTTGACATCAAGGGCTTTACGGATGGTGCGGAGTTTTCTGCAACTTTCCCCTTTGTGCCGTATCAGTTCATCGTGATCCAGAAGGTGCTTGCCGAGATTCGCAAGCACGGCAATTCCGGCAAGCATCTGTCCGGCGGTGAGCGTTCCATGCTCTCCGGCTTCCAAGAAGCAGCACAGGATGTGAAGGATAAGGATGAAAATGCTCTGGTTCCATTCCATCTTTTTTACAATACAGTTCACACATTCCTCGAAAGCCCCATCCGACGGGTTATCGACCGCTGCCAGACTGCGGCAGACAATCACGATGGGCTTGAGCAGCAGGATGTCAGCGTCCTGAAGCTCCTTTACCTTGTACGTTATATTGAGGACATCAAGGCGAATATCGACAATATCTCCATCCTCATGATCGATGACATCCGCACAGATAAGATTGCGCTGCGGGCGTCGGTTTCCGCCTCGCTGGAAAGGCTTCTCTCGCAGAACTACATTTCTCGCAATGGCGATACCTATGCCTTCCTGACGGACGAGGAACAGGACATTGCCATCGACATCAAGAACACACCGGTTGACAGCGCACAGGTCATCACCAGCATTGCACAGACCGTTTACGGAGAAATCTATCCCTCCAAGAAATTCAAACATGACAAGTATGACTTCGCCTACGACCAATACATTGACGAGACCCTGAACGGCTCTGCTTGCGGAGGAATGCGGCTTCGCATTGTTACCGTGGCAAGCGACTACTACGGTGCGCCGAACGAACGGCTTATTATGGATTCTCAGGTCAACAACGAAGCAATCGTTGTGCTCTCCAATGAGACGCCGTATTTTGATGAGCTGGAACAGGCGATGAAGATCCGCAAGTATGTCAAGCAGCGGAACGTATCTCAGCTTCCCGAAAGCATTCAGGACATTATCCGCAAGCGGCAGCAACAGGCGCGCATTCTGGAAGAAAGAGCGCGTAGCTATATTGAAAAAGCTATCGTCGGTGCAAAGGTCATTGTCCACGGCGAGGTCATGGACATCAAGACTGGCAACGCGAAAGACAAGCTGGACGCCGCGATGAACGGTCTGGTTGAGAGCGTCTATTCCAAGCTCAACATGGTCAACCGGTTCGTAGAGAGCGACGCAGACATTCTTTCCATCCTGAATGGAACGGATGACGGGCAGATTGCCTTCACCGGTCAGGGCGCAAACAACGAGGATGCGCTGAACGAGATCAGCCAGTGGCTTGAGCTTCAAAATCAGAAGATGCTCAGCACCTCAATGGGCGATGTGCAGCGCCGGTATCAGGCGATTCCCTACGGCTGGCGTGAAATTGATATTGCTGCGCTGATTGCTCGTTTGATCTCTCAGCAGAAAATCTCCATCAAATACGGCGGTGCTTTGGTTGGCAAGGACGAGCGTAGACTGGTTGATTATCTGCGCAAAAAATCCGAGATTGACAAGGCAGTCGTTACCCGCAGAATTGCCCCGTCCGAGGACCTTATGCGCAAGAGCATCGCCTTCCTCCGGGACTATCTTGGCGCGATGGATATTCCTTCTGATGAGGATGGGCTGATCCGCTTCGTGCTGGACACCTTTACCCAAAAGCAGGAGCATTATCAGGAGCTTCTTGATAAAGCCTATTCTGAGTTCCGTTACCCGGAAAAGGAAGTTGTCACAAAAGCCCACGACCTTATGAATGATGTTCTGAGTCAGCGTAGGGACAATGTTGCGCTTCTCACACGCATGGTGCAGCGTCAGGAAGACCTTCTGGATTGCTCTGAGGACATGGAGGGTGTGGAGTTCTTCTTCAAGTCGCAGCGGAGTGTGTATGATGAGGCACGGCGTCAGATGGAGCGCGTGAACAAGGAACGTGACTACTTTGCTTCTGATGCGGATACATTGGAGGTCTTCCATACTATTGCGACCATCCTTGCACAGCCGAAGCCCTATGACCGCATTGGTGAGCTGCCGGAGCTGATTCAAAAGGTCAAAACGGCATACTCCGGTCTGCTGGATTTGAAGAAGGATGAGGTTGCCGAGAATATCCGTCAGTGTATGCAGGACGTTCATCAGCTTGCAACCGAGGCACGGGATGCTGGAGTTCTGCTACGTCAGGCAGACGATTACTTTGTCGGCAAGCGTGAGGCGGCGAAGAACGCATCTTCTCTCACCGAGTTGGACGCTATGATCACCCAGCTTCTCACCTACAAGGACAATATCTGCCGTCGCATGGAGGTTATGTCTGCATCTCATCAGGAACGCACTACCCCGGTCGGTACAGGTACGGCACAGCCCGCTCCGAAGATGCCGAAGATTACGACACTTCGCCGGTATGACCTCTGCTCTGTCAAGCGTCTGCAATCCAAGGAGGATATTGACCGGTACGTCGATGGAATCCGCGAGAAGCTGCTGAAAACGTTGGAAAGCTGCGACGGCGTTCAGATCAACTAAAGGAGAATTACGAGCATGAATAAAGGTGCAATACAAAGATTTGCAATCTGGGCGCGGAACGAGCTGATCGCTCAGGTGTCGCAGAGAGCTTATCAGTATGGAATCACGAAGGAAGGCTGCGGCGAGGCAAACGCCGTGACGGTGGGCGGACGCGCACTGACTGGCGATGAGCAGAAGCAGCGCAAGGAGCTTGTCGATCAGATCCGCTCAAAAGGCTATACACAGGTTATGGAAGAGGTTGCCTACACTTGGTTCAACCGTTTTATTGCCCTGCGCTTTATGGAGGTCAACAACTATCTGCCCTCCCACATTCGTGTCTTTTCCGACAGTACCGGCGCGTTCAAGCCGGAGATTTTAAGTGATGTCCTGCACCTTGACCTTCCGGGACTGAACCGGGAGAAAGTTGCGGAGTATATCGAAAGCAACGACACCGAAGGTCTCTATCGCTATCTGCTGCTGACGCAGTGCAACGCACTGAACGACCCTCTTCCCCGTATGTTTGAGAAAATGGGCGGCTATACCGAGCTTCTGCTGCCGAACAACATTCTGAAACAGGACAGCGTTCTCGGTCACATGGTTGCGGATATTCCCGAAAAGGACTGGACGGATCAGGTGCAGATCATCGGCTGGCTGTACCAGTATTACAACTCCGAACTCAAGGATGACACCTTTGCTCTGCTCAAGAAGAATATAAAGATCACCAAGGAACGCATTCCTTCTGCAACGCAGCTCTTCACCCCGGACTGGATTGTCCGCTATATGGTTGAAAACAGCCTCGGCAGAATCTATGTAGACAAGCGCAAGAACGAGGGCATCTATGCGGACGGTCGCGGCTTGGATGAAATGACTTGGCACGAAGCGGAATCTGAACGCATTGCAACAGAAACGCTGATTGCCGACAAAATGGGTTGGAAGTATTACTTGCCCGAAGCGGAACAGACGCAGGAAGTACGCAAGCAGCTTGACGAGATTCAGAACGAGTACGCCACGCTGGATGTCAAAGACATCAAGGTCATCGACCCCTGCATGGGCAGTGGTCATATTCTTGTCTATGCCTTTGATGTGCTGATGCAGATTTATGAGGCAAGCGGGTATAGCCAGCGGGACGCTGCGCAGAGCATTCTTGAAAACAACCTCTACGGTCTCGATATTGATGACCGTGCAGCGCAGCTTGCCTATTTTGCTGTCATGATGAAGGCACGGCAGTATGACCGCCGCGTATTCTCCCGTGGCATTCAGCCTCATGTGTATGCTATCGTCGAGAGCAATGGGCTGGACAGCAGCTCCGTTGAATACTTCACCAACAACGATCCGAAGCTCAAGAAGGACTTTGGAACTCTGATGGACGAGCTGCGAGATGCAAAGGAATATGGTTCCATTCTGAACATTTCTCAGGTGGACTTTGCCGCCCTCTATGCCAGAGTCGAGGAAGTGCGGGCTGACATCAGTATGTTCCGCGAGATCGTGTTGAACAGCATTCTGCCGCTGATTCAGGCTGCTGAGGTTATGGCGCAGAAGTATGACGTGGTGGTCACGAATCCGCCGTATATGGGGATAAGTAACGCATCAGAAAAGCTAAATCAATATGCGAAAAAGGCTTATCCTATTTCAAGGTATGATTTAAGCACTATCTGCATGGAGAAAACTCTTTCCATGTGCAATAAGACAGGAATGATGGCAATGATAAACATTCCTGTTTGGATGTCTAAGTCGAGTTTTGAAGACCTCAGATACTCATTGCTGACTAAACATACATTTGTAAATATGCTGCATTGTGGAAGAGGTATTTTTGGATCGGACTTCGGTACAACTGCCTTTGTTATCAGAAAATCCTTTGAAAAAGGATATGCTGCAACGTTCCATCAACTTTTTGATGAAATGGGAGCGGTTGATTCTGTTGAGCAAAAAGAACGGTGGTTTTTTGAAAGGAAAGGTCTCTACATTGCTGAGCAAAAGAAATTCTTGAACATTGGGAGCTATCCGATTGCTTACTCAACAAGTAAACGGCTTTTGGAGATCCTTGACACTGAAAAACCCCTGAGCGACTTTGCGTACCCCCGTAAAGGACTGACTACGGGAGACAATGATACATTTATCCGCTTGTGGTTCGAGGTATCTGGTCAGAAATTCAGCATGACTGGTAACGGGCGCAAATGGTTCCCGATGACCAAAGGAGGAGACTTCCGACGCTGGTATGGAAATAACGACTACGTTGTAAATTGGGAAAACAATGGATTTGCATTAAGGAACTTCAAGGATGAAGATGGAAAACTTCGATCCGTTTTGCGAAATACACAGTTTTACTTACGAGAGTGTATTTCGTGGAACGATACTACTGCAACCGGAAAGATTGCATTTAGGTATCAGCCCGAAGGGTATATTTCCAATGCGTCCGGACCGTGCGTATTCGCAGATCACGACTTGTTCTATCTGTTTGGACTTCTCAATTCTATTGTGTCGCAGAAGCTACTTGAAATTCTGGCTCCAAACATGAAGTTTGAAGTTGGTCAGATGGCATTGGTTCCGATTATAAAGAAGCAGTCTAACTATATTGATGATTTAGTCCGCAAGACAGTCGATATAGTGAAGTCAGACTGGGATTCGTTTGAAACCTCATGGGATTTCAAACTTCACCCATTGGTTGAAAACCAGCAATACACCGCTACTTATCATTTCGATGAGCAAAACTCTCCTGCTCATCATATTAGCGCAGCCTATCAGATGTGGGTAGCAACAACTGAACGAAGATTCCAGCAATTAAAAACTAACGAGGAAGAACTCAACCGTATCTTCATTGACATCTACGGATTGCAGGGAGAACTTACGCCCGAAGTTGAGGACAAGGATGTCACTGTGCGAAAGGCTGATCTTGGAAGAGATATTCGTTCCCTCATTTCCTACGCCGTAGGATGTATGTTCGGGCGGTATTCGCTGGATAAGCCCGGTCTGGTTTTTGCCGGGTACAGCAAGATCGAGCAAACCACAAAGACGCTTGACGGCGAGGATCCTGAGCTTGAAAAGTTCGCAAAGCAGAACGCGGATGGTTCTGTCTCCTATGGCTCCTATTATCACGAGGTCAATCAGGATAACTATAAGTCCTTCTCGATTGACACGGACAATATCATTCCCATCTGTGATGATGACTATTTCGACGATGACATCACCGGACGTTTTGTGAAGTGGGTCGAAACCGTTTACGGAAAGGAAACGCTGGAAGAAAACCTCAAGTTTATCGCAGATGCGCTCGGCGGCAAGGGAACACCCCGCGAGGTCATCCGAAGCTACTTCCTGAATGACTTCTATGCTGACCATTGCAGCACATACTCCGTTACTGGTTCGGGCAAGCGTCCGATCTACTGGCTCTTCGACAGTGGCAAGAAGAACGGCTTCAAGGCTCTGATCTATATGCACCGCTATCAGAGCGACCTTCTTGCCCGGATGCGAACCGACTATGTTCACGAGCAGCAGGAGCGTTATCGCACCCAGCTTACCCATCTCGCGGACGCCATCGAACACGCCGGATCTGCGGAGCGTGTGAAGTTGACCAAGCAGCAGAAGAAGCTCCAAGAACAGGCACTTGAGATTCAGAAGTACGAAGAGAAAATTCATCATCTTGCCGATCAGAACATCCAGATCGACCTCGATGACGGTGTGAAGCACAACTACGAGCTGTTTGCCGATGTGCTGGCGAAGATAAAGTGACGAAAGGAGTGTAACTGTGGGAACAACTAAAAAGCAGCATTATGTGCCTCGTGTTTACCTCAAAGCGTGGGAAACATCAGTCACAACAGATCAAGAACCAAACAAGCAGATACAAGGTGTTTACAGACTTGACCACGATGAGAAACGTGGACATGGAACGCCAATAACTGCTGTACTTTGGGAATCCAGACTATATACTGTTGACTTTGCCCACAGCTACATCACACAATCTTGCCCAAAGATACTGGCTGATTTTGTTGAGCAGATATATGAGATCCTGCGAATAAAGCGCACACCGCCTGTTTATGGAAAACTTGGTTATAGTGTAATCAAAACGAAATCAAGCATTCGCAAGCATCTCTCGGAGATTGACCAATGGGATTTCTTCTATGACACAGGAGATCGCGCCCGAAAGAACGCCATCCTGAATGATATTCATGCCATCAACTCTTATTTGATTGAAGATGGTCTGGATTCGCATTTTGAAACACATTGGCAATCTCTATTGGAGCAGTTCATCACTGAAATGAACTCAGATGAATCGGGAATTGATGGGAAAAGCGAGAGGCACATTTCTATGGAAACAGCAAAGGATATGCTTGCGTTTTTCTTTATGATGCTTTGTCGAAATCCCCGGTTTGATGGGACAGGTATATATAGCTGGATTCGAGACGATATACTCGTTCCAGCTTTTCGCGGAGAACCTGATACACAGTCTGGCGAGAGCAACGGGAACGAAATTGAAGGATGGGCTGATGACTTTATAGATGGCTTATGGTATGCAGAACTATACCGAATGCTATATAAAAACAAAGGCGGTCATTTCCATACATTCTTGGATATTGGAAGTCAGCGGCTCCAAATGATTCTATTTGAGGCTTACGGCGATGCCGGAGACTTTATCACTTCGGATAATCCAGCGTTTCAATATCATAGCGTTCCAGAATCGAAAAACATGAACGGCTATATCTTTCCGTTGTCTCCCAAGTATCTGTTGTTCATAGGTTCTGGCAATCTTCCAATCAATATTGTCGATATGCGATATGCTGATCGCAACACAGTTGCCTATTTCAATCAAGCCATCAGCCGAAACAAAGTCCAAACGGTCATTTCGCGTTGCAGGGACTTATCGTAATGGCTGTCATTCGCAATTAAGGAGAAAGAAAAATGTCCGAAGAACGCATACAATTTGATCTAATAGAACGCTTTACCGCCCCTCTACCTGAGTTCTATCAAAGACGGATAATCTTCTGGCAGGACGAGGATCGAGAGTTCGAGTCTATGCTTGACGAGCTTTACATCCCCGATGTAACAATTCTCAAGCTCACCGGCACGAACAACTTTGCCGTGAAAAAGTTGCTTCTGCACGATGATCTAACAGGCAATTATCTGATTTATAATCCCTTCTCTTATGCTGACCCAAAGGATAATTGGCTGCTGGATATTGAAAAATTCAGTGAAGAATACCGTTCCGACCTCATCTCCACGCGCATGAATGAGCTGAATATTGAGGCGAGTCCGGCTATGCGCAAGACAGTAAAACTGTACGCAAAATTCTTTGACAGCAAAGAGCGGATTGAAAGGCTGAAAAGAATTGGGCGAGAATACCATACACCGTTGCAGCTTCATATTGACATTATGGCTGTGCTGGCAGGACTAAACGGCGGCTCTGCGCAGGATGTATTTATTGCTGTCCTTTCTGCAGGACAGGATGAGGAAAACAATGCCGTCCTCGGCAATATCAAGAAGTTCGGTAACATTGACGCCTTCTGGCAGCTTGTCCGCAAGTACACAGGCTATATCCATGAGGACGGAAAAACGCTTGACCTGTTCTCCGCTCATGTGCTGCTGACTGCCCTTGCGCAAACAATGAATCCCAGTGTTCTCAAAGGCTTGGAACGCTTCATCTCCGATTCTAATAAGGCGTATTGTTACAGCATCGTCCACGAATGGCGCAACCGCGAGGACAACGATGCACTTTGGGAGCTGTGCCGCAGTGTGGAACAGGAATTGCATCTTGCTTCCCGATTTGAAAAGCAGGATATTGAAACGCTGCTGACAGCAGACATTTTCCCGTCCATTCACGAGGTTATTCTGAGCCGTTTCTTCTCTGAAATCGCAGATCATGTGGTAAAGACCGAGCTGATGCTGAAAACTGCGGAAAATCGCCGTACCTCCGGATGGATTGAGCGGTTCGAGAACTATTATGACTGCCTCTACTACATCGCCAAGATGCAGAGCTTTTATCAGGAGAATGCAGCAGGCTTCCATATCGTAGAACCGAAAGCAATCTGGAAGCTCTATACGGAGAAAGCGTATGAGATGGATAGCTTCTATCGGCACTTCCACTATGCCTTCGGCTGCACTCTCAAGAACAGCAATGTGCTTCTGGAAGATAAGCTGAAACACGCGGCAGATTACGTTGAGGGGCTGTATCAGAACTGGTTCCTCAAGGAACTGACCGGCTGCTGGACAAAAGCAATTTCTGACAACCTTGCCGCATTGGGTTATGTGTCCGAGATCGGCAAGCAAAGAGACTTCTACTCTCACTATGTTAAGCCGCTTGCGGGGAAAAACTCCCGCGCCTTCGTGATCATATCCGACGCCCTGAGATATGAAGTTGCTGCGGAGCTATGCGATACCATCACCCGGACAACCAAGGGAACAGCGAAGCTCGATGCTGTTCAAGCAGTTTTTCCCTCAATCACAAAGTTCGGTATGGCGGCTCTTCTTCCGGGGCGAAAGCTGTCTGTCAATGACGGCATGGATGTTCTCGTGGACGAAATGCCCACCCGTTCTACTGATGAGCGTGGCAAGGTTCTCCGTGCTGCGAACATGAACAGTGTGGCTGTCCAATACACGGACGTTCTGAACATGAAACGTGCCGAGCGCCGTGAGCTTGTGAGCGGCAAAGAAGTCGTGTATATCTACCACAACACGATTGATGCCATTGGTGACAAAACTCCAACCGAGAAAAAGGTGTTTGAGGCTTGCGAAGACGCTATGCAGGAGCTTTCCAATATTCTTCGTATTGTCATCAACGATATGCAGGGTACAGACATTTTCATCACCGCAGATCACGGTTTCCTCTACACATACAGTCCTTTGACCGAAGGCGATAAACTGGGCAAGGATGCGATCAGCGGCAAGGTCTATGAAATTGGACGGCGGTATGTGCTGGCAGAACCCTCCGCAGCAGCAGAGTACCTTGTGCCGGTTCAGCTTGACGGTGAGATCGTCGGTACTCCGGTCAAGGGCTACACGCCTTTTGACTCCACACGCATAAGGATTTCCGGAGGCGGTGAAAACTATGTCCACGGCGGTATCAGCTTGCAGGAGTTTGTTGTGCCTGTTATCAGCTTCAAAAATCTGCGCTCCACGAGTAAGAAGTATGTGGAGGTTTCCAACGCAGAATTGAAGCTGTTGAGCGAAAGCCGCAAGGTCTCCAATCTGCTGTTTTCTTTGGATTTCTACCAGCGTCAGCCGGTCGGAGAAAAGATTCAGCCCTGCACCTACTACATCTATATGACAGATGATGAGGGTGTGGTCATCAGTGACCGTCAGACTGTCATTGCAGACCGTACAAGCACAAATGCTTCCGAGCGCGTCTTCCGTGTGCGCCTCAATTTGAAAGCCGGTGCCTATGACAAAAACAAGATTTACCGCCTTGTTATCGCCAATGATACAGATGTCCCGGAAGAGGCTGAGTTCCATATTGACATTGCCTTTGCGGATGACTTCGGATTTGACCTGTGAGGGAGAAACAGAAAATGAGCGAGTATATTGAAACGGTATCAACAGAGGATGCAAACGCTGTAATCGACAGCAAACTGCGTAAGGTATTCGACGGCAGGATTGTCCGCAAAGACCTCACAAAGAAAATCAAGGAAGGGGCAAATGTTCCCGTTTATGTCCTTGAGTTTCTTCTTGGACAGTATTGCAGTTCCGATGACGAGGATGTCATTGAAACCGGCGTTGCAAACGTCAAGCGGATTCTGGCTGAAAACTACGTCCGTCCCGACGAGGCGCAGAAGATCCTTTCTGTCCTCCGTCAGCGAGGCAGCTATACCGTGATTGACAAGATCACGGTTAATCTCAACATTAAGACGGACAGCTATGAGGCGGAGTTTTCCAATCTCGGAATCAAAGCAATTCCTATCTCTGAGGATTACCCAACTAAGTATGATCGGCTTCTCTGCGGCGGTATCTGGTGCATTGTCCAGCTTGAATATGAATATGTGGAAGAGGATAAACGCAGATCCCCAATTCTCATTCACAAGCTCACGCCTATTCAGATGCCTCATGTGGATATTGAGGAATTGAAGCAGGGGCGAAAAGCGTTTACGCAAGAAGAATGGATCAAGATTCTTCTACGCTCTATTGGTATGGAGCCGGATAAGCTGAATGACCGCGAACGCTGGCTTCTGCTTGCCCGTATGCTGCCGCTTGTCGAGAACAACTTCAACCTCTGTGAGTTAGGTCCGCGAAGCACTGGTAAATCCCATATCTACAAGGAAATCTCCCCGAACAGCATCCTTGTTTCCGGCGGTCAGACCACCGTCGCGAACCTGTTTTACAACATGGGCAGAAAAACCGTGGGCTTGGTTGGCTTGTGGGACTGCGTAGCGTTTGACGAGGTTGCCGGTATCAACTTTAAGGACAAAGACGGCATCCAGATCATGAAGGACTATATGGCGTCCGGCTCCTTTGCCCGTGGCAAGGAAGAAAAAGCCGCAACCGCTTCTATGGTCTTCGTCGGCAACATCAATCAGAGCGTGGATGTGCTGCTGAAAACGTCCAGTCTCTTTGACCCATTCCCTCCCGAAATGGGAACGGACACGGCATTTCTCGACCGTATGCACTGCTACATCCCCGGCTGGGAGATACCGAAGTTCCGCCCCGAACATTTCACCAATGACTACGGATTCATCACCGACTATCTGGCAGAGTTTATCCGGGAGCTTCGCAAGGAGCAGTACGGCGATGCGCTGGACAAGTATTTCCGCCTCGGCAAAAACCTTAATCAGCGCGATACCATTGCCGTCCGCAAGATGGTCGGCGGAATGATCAAGTTGCTCTATCCAGACGGGGAGTTCACGAAAGAACAGCTTGAAGAAATCCTCAAGTTTGCGCTCGAAATGCGCCGCCGCGTCAAGGAACAGCTCAAAAAGCTGGGCGGTATGGAGTTCTATGACGTCAATTTTTCGTACATTGACAACGATACCTTTGAGGAACATTTCGTGTCTGTCCCGGAACAGGGCGGCGGAAAACTCATCCCCGAAGGAATGTGCAATCCCGGTCAGGTCTATACGGTTTCTCAGGGAAAGAGCGGTATGATCGGCGTCTTCCGTCTGGAATCGCAGATGCTTCCCGGCAACGGCAAGTTTGAGCGGACAGGACTGAACTCTGACGGAAAGTGCAAGGAAGCGGCAAATACCGCATTCAACTATCTGAAAGCGAACGGCAACCGCATCAGCGGCACGATTAGCACAACAACAAAGGACTATATCATCAACTATCAGGATTTGCAGGGCATCGGCATGACCGAGAAACTTGCGCTTCCCACGCTGATTGCGCTTTGCTCGATTGCCCTCGGAAAGCCGACTCTCAACAGTCTGGCAGTGCTTGGCGAGATCAGCATTGCCGGGACAATGCTCAAGGTGGACGAGCTTGCAAACGCCCTCCAGGTCTGCCTCGATAGTGGCGCAAAAAAGGTGCTGCTGCCGATTACATCGGCGGCTGATCTCGGTCTTGTTCCGGCAGATTTGATTGGCTGCTTCAATCTTGTTTTCTATCAGAGCGCAGAGGACGCAGTATATAAGGCATTGGGCGTTGAGTAATTCCGCTTCAAAGGTGGAGAGAGCAATATGCACTGTCCGTGGTGCGGCAGTCCAGTTATGATACATAATCATCTTGGGAATGCGGCTGGTGCGGAGATTTTGAAAGTCTCACCGAACAAGGCACAAATCACGTTGACGCTTTCCTTCGTCTATCATGTCGATCTACCCGAAACGTGGAGCGATTTGAAACGGCACTGAATCAGCTTGTACCCAAGAACACCTTGCTTTCACATTTTCTCGGGAAGGTGCTGCTGCACAACATTTCCACCATAATCCAGAATGCAGGAGCATTGCCGGACGAAAAAAAGGCGGCGGAACTACGGACTTTCCTGACTACAACCACTGACCTGAAGTGGGGCGAAAGCGCAAATGAAGTATCAGACTTCTCAGTTTCTTTTTTCAAGATAAAACAACTGCCTTCGGTAGTACACCGAAGGCAGTTTAAAAAAATGGGTGGGAAAGGGGTCAGGATTTGACTGCGCCGGTGGTCAGGCCGTTGATGATCTGCTTCTGTGCCAGCAGGTAGAAAACCAGAATGGGCAGCGAGCTGAGCAGGAAGGCAGCGAAGGCCAGCGTGTAATTGGTGGAGTACTTATTTTTAAAATTATACTCAAACAGCGGCAGCGTCCACATGTCCTGACTGGCATTGAGCATCAGAAGGGGCAGCTGGAAGTCGTTCCAGATCCACAGCGCGTCCATGATCATCACGGCGGACACGATGGGCTTCATCATGGGGTAGATGATCGTAAAGAACGTGCGGCCCACGCCCGCGCCGTCGATAAAGGCGGCTTCGTCCAGCTCCTTGGGAATGCTGTTAACGTAGCTGACGGTCAACAGGCAGCCTTCGGACAGGGCAAAGACCCAGTACAGCAGGATTAGGCCGTAACTGTTCATGGCGTTGAGGTAGCTCATCAGCTTGATCTGAGGCACCATGACCACGGTAAAGGGAACGAAGGCGCCGGAGATGAACAGAATGTAAATCAGCCGATAGTACTTTTTCTTGAAATTCCGGGCAATGGCATAGGAGACCAGCGGTACAAAAACGCCGATGCCCAGCAGCGAAAACAGCGTGATAAACAGGGAATTGAACACGAAGTTGCCAAAATACGCCTTGTGGATGACCTCGTCAAAATTGCCCAGATACAGGGTAGAGGGCAGGCCGAAGAAATTGGCGGACATCTCGTCCGGCGTTTTCAGGGCCGTGACCACCGTGATATACATGGGGAACAGAATCAGCACCACGCCGATGGTCAGGAACAGGTAGGTCAGTGCGTTCAGGATCCTTTTGCTTTTTTTCATCTTCAATCACGCTCCTGAACCAGTTTGATCTGTACCAATGCCACCAACATGATGACGATAAAGATCATGATGGATTCCGCCGAGGAATAGGCAAACTTCATATCCGTAAAGGCGTGTTTGTAGATTGAAACGGCGATCGTTGTGGTGGCGTTGGCCGGGCCGCCGTTGGTGGTGGCCTTCACATAGTCGAATACCATCAGGCCGGAACGGATGCTCATCAGCGCCGCAACGCCGATGGTGGGCTTGACCAACGGCAGTGTAATGCTCCAGAACGCCTGACGGCGGGTCGCGCCGTCAATGGTAGCCGCTTCGTACAGATCGGAGGAAATGGACTGCATTCCGGCCAGAATCAGCACCGTGGGCACGGCCGTTTCCTTCCAGACCTGAATGAGCATGATGGCCCACATGGCCAGATTGCGATTGGAGAGCGGGTTTTTGGACAGAAGCGCGATGCCCAGCGCCTTGCCCACCATGGGCACTACGTGGTAATAGATCTGATTGAAGATCAGGCCGATGGTAATGGAGGACATCACCGCAGGGAAAAAGTAAGTCACCCGCCAGAAGCTGTGCAGCTTCAGCTTCTGGTTCAGCAGGACAGCCAGCAGCGTGGCCAGCGCCGTCACCAGAAGGGTCATCACGATCGTATACCAGAAGGTGCGTCCCACCGCCGCCATGGTCAACTTATCTTGAAAAGCGCTGAGATAGTTCTGCAGCCCGATAAACTGATAGGTCGGGCTGATGCCGTTCCAGTCCGTCAGCGAATAATAAATGCCGCTGACAACGGGGAACGCAAAAAAGATCAGATACAGCAAAACCGCCGGCACCGTAAAAAGGAAATAGGCCGACCGTTTCATGCGTTTTCCGAGGTTCACAGTTTTTCCCCCCTCCAAAGATCATCCGTAAAAGGAAAACGCCGGAAGGGAGCCCTTCCGGCGCTTTTTCCCGTTCGTTACTGAGCGGCAAACAGGCTCTGCAGCGTATCAAGGAAGGCGGGAACGTCTTCGTCGATCAGCAGCTGCTGGCAGGCGCTGGTCACATAATCCACGGTGCCGGTCACCCACATCTGATCGGGCCACAGGCCGATGTTGTCGGCGCTGTCAAAGCAGCTCAGGATCGGCTTGGTCTCTTCCACAGCGGAAACGACTCCCTTGATGTAGGAAGCGGAGCCGTCCATGTCCGCATAGTACTGTGCATTGTCCTCCCGGGCCATGAACTGAAGGAACTTCAGCGCGGCTTCGGGGTTGGCGCAGGTGGAGCTGATGCACAGGCCCAGGTCGTTCTGGTAGCCGATGCGCATATGGCTGCCGGTCTTGGCGGGCAGCGGGAAGGAGAAGAACTCGAAATCGGGGTTCAGCGCCTTCACGGAAGGAACGATCCAGATGCCCTGAATGATCATGGCCGCTTCGCCGTTGGCGAAAGCGTCCAGCGCCTGGTCGTAGTTGGTGCCCATGGTGTCTTCCTGAGCGTAGCTGTTCAGCTCCAGGAATTCCTTGGCGGACTCCTCAAAACCGGCATAGTCGATCACAGTGGCTTCGCCGTTGTAGATGGCGCTGTTGACGGTCTCATAATCGTCCACGCAGTTCAGCGCGACCATGGACCACACCGTGCTGGCTTGCCAGTCCATGTTATGCATCACGAAGAGGGTAATACCGGCGGCCTTCAGCTTTTCGCACACGGCGATCAGTTCTTCATAGGTGGTGGGGACTTCAATGCCGTTTTCTTCGAAAATCTTCTTGTTATAGAAAACGCCGGCGGCGTTCATGGAGATGGGCAGGCAGGATGTAGGACTTGCCTTCGTACAGGGTATCCTTCAGCATCCCTTCGTCGATGGTGGAGAAAACATCCTTATCGGTCAGATCCAGCAGCATACCGTTCTTGGCCATTTCCTGATAACGGGGATCAGTGGCGTAGTAGGTCAGCATTTCGGGTAGCTTGTTGGTAGCCGCACGGGTCTGCAGCACCGTGGTGGAGTCGGGGACCTGCGTCTGCTCCACGTCGATGTCGGGATTTTCGGCCTCGAACTTATCAATCAGCGTGTTCAGAATATCAACCACTTCAGGCTTGATACTCCAGATGAACCTTGTCGCTGCTCTCGGCCAGCGCGGAAACGCTTCCGAGCATCAGCATGGCGCAAAGAACCAAAGCCAATACCTTTTTCATGGGTTTTGTCCTCCCAATGATTATTTGAACTCCCGAAGGAGGAAGTTCCTTACCTTTTGCGCTACCAGCGCCTGAGCTGCGGCCGTCTCGTAGCAGTGATGCACGCCCGAGATCAGCTGAAGCTCCGCCCGGCTGCCCAGTTTGTCCTTCAGACGGATGCTGTGGTAAACCGGCGAATCGCCGTCCAGCTCGCCGTGGATCAGCAGCGCGGGTACGTTCAGTCCGCAGACGATGCGGTACCCATCCAGATCGGACAGCTCATCCACCATCGCCTTGGAGACCCGGAAGCCTCCCAGATCGATCCAGCCGTTTTGCAGGAAATCCTGCAGCTGCGGTCCTGTCAGCAGTTGGATCAGCTCATGATAGCAGGAAAATGCCGGACTCAGCAGCACCAGTCCCGCCGCGTTCGCCTTCTCCGCGGCCATGACCGCCGCCAGCGCGCCCAGCGAATGGCCGCCCACAAGAATCTTTTCAGGATCCACCTGCGGTAGCGTCCTGGCATATTCCATGACCGCCGCCGTATCTTCCGCATCGGTGGAAGTAGTGGCTTCTTCCGGCAGACCGTCGCTTTCTCCGCTGCCGATGCAGTCATGACGAAGGCAGACGACGCCGTTTTTTCCAGTTCCTTCGCAATGGCCATCAGCGGCCGTTCGTGGGCGCAGCCCGTCAGGCCGTGGCACAGCACCAGACAGGGGCAGTTTTCTTTTTCCGGCAAGTGCGCGATCCCGCGAAGGGTCTTTCCTCTGACTGTCAGAGAAAAAGACGTCTGCATTCCAACCACCTCTTACAGCAAACGTTTGAACAAGGTTATTATAGGCCTCTTTTCTCCGCCGTGTCACCCTTCCTTTTTGGGGATCGTCCCCTCCCCGTTGCAGGGGAAGGGGGTGGTGTGGTATGATGGAGGGAGAAAAGAATGGGGGAGGGAATAAGCGTTGAAAAGAAGGCGGAGACGGGGACTTTCCTTTGGCAGCGTGGTAATGATCGTTTTGACCGTGGCCGTGCTGGCGGGGTTCGGGACGATGATCCCCCGGTTCACCGGCAGCGAAAGCTTTGACCAGAACGCGGCGCAGCTGGCCGTGGCGCTGGATCAGACCATCGTGAATTTCTCCTCCAATTTGGGAGCCATCACTTCCCAGAAGGAAACGACGCCGCCCGCGCCCCTGTGGGCGACGGCCACCCCCATGCCCACCGCCACGCCGGTTCCTACGGCGGTGCCCAAGGCAAGCTTTCGGCTGTGCGCCACGGGAATGCTGAATTGGAGCGCATCCATTCAGAAATCCGTGCAGACGGACAGCGGCTATCAGTACGCCGACGTGCTCAGCCCGCTGCTTTCCCAGCTGAACGCCGATGTGACCGTAGCGACCCTGCGCAATTCCCTGATCGCCGATGAAAAAATCTCCGACGGCAACGCGGATGCTTCGCTGGCGGCCGCGCTGTTCCAGAGCGGCTTCCGTGCGCTGAATCTGGGGCACCTCAACACCTTGGATTACGGTCTGGACGGCCTGTGGAAGACCCAGAACACCCTGACCGACGCGGGGGTTCTGCCCTTCGGAGCGTACCCGTCCGCCCAGCGGCGCAGCACGCTGACGCTGACCAACGCGGGCGGCGTGAAGCTGGCCCTGCTGAGCTATCAGAGCGGCGTCAGTTCCGAGGGCCGGAAGGCCGTGTCTGCCGATGACCGGGCCTACGCCGTAGGCGAGCTGGAGCTGTCCGTCATTCAGGAAGAGATCACCGCCGCCCGGAACGCGGGCGCGCAGGTGGTGCTGGTGTCCCTCTGCTGGGGCAAGGAAAGCGCCACAAAACCCACCAACGAGCAAAAAGAACTGGCGCAGGCCATCGCCGACGCGGGCGCGGATATTCTGCTGGGCGTGAACCCCAAGGCCGTCCAGACGGTGGAGATCCTCACCGCCGACCGGGGCGACGGCCGCTATCACCCGGTGCTGTGCGCGTACAGTCTGGGCAGCCTGCTGACCTCCGAACGGCAGCAGCGTACCAATCTGGCGGGCGTGCTGCTCCACGCGACGGTGGAATATGACCCCGCCACCGACACCGTGGCCTTCGACGGGCTGACCTACACGCCTACCTACAACTGGCGCACCAAGGAAAACGGCGTTTACCGCTACCGGGTCTACCCCAGCAATCTGGCCGAATATCCGGCGGACGTGAACAAGGATCAGCTGAACATCATGGCCAAGTGCCGGAAGATCATTCAGGACGTGATGGCAGACAGCGGGTTTACGGAGCAATGATATTATATTAGGAAAAGAAGGAATCTGAAATGAAACTGCTGGCCGTGGGAAACAGCTTTTCGCAGGACGCCTGCACCTTTCTTCATCAGACGGCGCAGGCGCAGGGACTCGATCTGGAAGTGACCAACCTGTATATCGGCGGCTGCTCACTGGAAATGCATTACCAGAACCTGCTTTCCGGCAAGGCCGACTATCAGTGCCAACAGAACGGCCATTTTGACGGACGGATGATCTCGCTGCCGGAAGCCCTTGCCATGGAGCCGTGGGACGTGATCGTCACCCAGCAGGCCAGCCATTTCAGCGGTTGGATGGACAGCTACGAGCCTTTTCTGACGGAGCTGCTGGCGGCTTTCCGCAAGGCCTGTCCGCAGGCGCGGCTCTATCTGCACGAAACATGGGCATACGAACGGGGCAGCGATCACGGGGCCTTTTTCCGCTACCATTGCGACCAAATGGAAATGTATGACCGGCTCCGCTACTGCTACCGTACCATGGCCCGTCAGCACGGCCTTTCGCTGATCCCCAGCGGCGATGTGATCCAGCGGGCGCGCACGAAGGAGCCTTTCCGGGTGCAGGACGGCGGACGTTCCCTGTGCCGGGACAGCTTCCACATGAGTCTAAGTTATGGCCGCTACCTGCTGGCCTGCGTGTGGGTGGGGCGGCTGTTTCACGTATCTGTGGCGGACAATCCCTTTATTCCCGACGGCGACGAGGCCGTAGAGCCCGCTTTACTGGCGCTGCTGCGGCAGACGGCGGACGAAGTGCTGGCGGAGCAGCGCAGTCAGGAATAAGGCGCTTTCCGTTTTCCGCTGCACCCCTCCGGGTTATTTTTTCGAACTTACGGAAAAATTTTGCTCGGGGTATGGACAAAAAAACAGTCCTTTGCTATAATGTAAAGTGCTGTTGTGCCAATATAGCTCAGTCGGTAGAGCAGCGGTTTCGTAAACCGCAGGTCAAGGGTTCGAGTCCCT
>ERZ827150.2201-NODE-2201-length-21685-cov-9.248359_pt1 | contig 21685 bp, 21 predicted proteins | sample MGYA00519779_ERZ827150 | MGnify/ENA primary metagenome ERZ827150 (study PRJEB31778, sample SAMEA3449267) | human gut metagenome | biome: human gut; feature: human-associated habitat; material: faeces | place: United Kingdom | collected 2010/2012 ...
TTCTACAGGCAGGTCAAGGAGTTCCGCCATCTGGGTGTCCGTCTTTCCGAAAGCACACTGAGCGGCTGGTTCAAGCCTGTGTGTGAACTGCTGAGACCACTTTATGACGAGCTGGTCCGGCTGGTTGTCGGCTGCGGATATGTTCAGGCGGACGAGACCACTGTAAGGGTGATCAGCAAGGGAAAGGGGAAGGCCGACAAGGAGTATCTGTGGATGGTCAGGGCGGTCATGGAAAAGCTGGTCATCTTCCATTACGATGACGGCTCCCGTTCGGGACAGACGATAAGGAAACTGCTGAAGGACTTCAAGGGATATCTGCAGAGTGACGGTTACAGTGCCTACAATGTATTTGAAGGTACTGAAGAAGTGTGCCTCATAGCCTGCCTGGCCCATATCAGACGTCATTTTGAGATGGCTCTGGAGGAAAACAGAAGTCTGGCGGAGCATGCCTTGAAAATAATACAGGAGATTTATCGGACAGAGCACTTTGCCGACTCCCGGGAATATACGGCGGAAGAACGGCGTGAACTGCGGAACCGTCAGTCCGCTCCCCTGCTGGATTCCTTTGAAAAGTGGATGGAAAGCACATATATCAAGGTTCCGCCCAAAAGCCGGATGGGACAGGCCATCTCCTATGCGTATCCGTTATGGTCCAGAATGAAGGCCTGTCTCAAAGACGGCAATATAAAGATAGACAATAATCTGGCCGAAAATGCGATACGTCCTCTGACGCTCTCAAGAAAGAATTTCCTCTTCTGCGGGAATCATGAAGCCGCGGAAAATACAGCGGTCATCTGTTCACTGCTTGCCACCTGCAAGGCACAGGAAGTCAATCCAAGAGAATGGCTGAATGATGTCATTGCCAGGCTTCCATATTATCAGGAAAAAGACTCCGGCAAAGATATCCGGGAACTGCTTCCGGATGTCTGGAAGTTGAAGAAGTCCAACGAAAATCCAATCGAAGTCTAATATAGATACAATAAAATAGCAAACTCTTCCTGTCAACTTTATATTCGTTGATAAGAAGAGTTTGTTGTTTTATGAATCTACAATGTGTACTTTATCGGAAGCTTACAATTATTTGGTAAATGATACTTTAATTCAAACTGTGTCAACCCTTACCAAGCCTGATTATATTAAATTTTACTTTCGGATAAATATCTAAAATCAGATATATCTAAAGCCCCCAAAATGGACAAGATAAAGATTTGACACAGTTGTATTTACGTTACCCATAGAGTACATATCTTAAAAATGTGGTCAATTACACTTCATTTAAATTACCACTATTTTCGTTATGCATAGATTCTATTTTCTTTAATTCTTTTTCTTTCCAACGTTCAATGTAAGTTTTAGAAACATCTACTTGGGCTAACTCTATTTGTCTTGCTATTTCATTACGTATCTTTAATTCAGCCTCAGTCTGGTATTTAATAGTATTCTCTCTTTCATTTTGCTTGAACTGCTGTATTCTAAAGATACTTTCCTTAAATTCTCCAGAGTTAACATACTCTTTTATTGCTTGTTCTTCTGCATAAACCATTCTATCATAAGATCCTACAGGAGTAACAATTTTAACAACAGTTGGCAATATTTCTACTATAAAAAACAAAAGGCGAATTAGCCATAAAAAATAAAGTTCTGTTGGCAGATTACCTTCAGCATCTCTACTCCATACAGCATACTCCAATATTCTAAAGTTCTTAATGAAATGGTTACCATTATTAGCCGTTTCTTGAAAAGTTCCTATTAGAATTTTACGTTTATTTGATAGGGTATCTTTACTATTACGATTCTTATTAAGTCTCTCATTCTCATTATCATAATCTAATGAATTCTGATTTATCTTATCATTGGTAGTATTTTTTTGTTCTGTTAGCTCCTCTATCCTATTATTAATAGAAAGATTCCAAGCGTTCTTCTCTCTTACCATGGTATTCCAATGTGGAGATCTTGCATTAATTAAACGATTAATTTCTAGAGAATACCTATTTGAATCTTGTTTGTTTGTTGAATACTGAAGATTCCTGCGGGCTCTAGATAATTGAGCACTATAGTTATCGTATTGTTTTTTGGCATTTACAAAGGATTGTGTCGTTGGCTTATCTAATCTAGACCTCTCAACCGATATCTGATTATCTAGATAGTCAATGGTATTATTAAGATCTTTACCTATGCTATCCAAACGAGCCATGACTTGTGTTGACAACATTATTTCACTATTTAGTGCATTTTCCTCTTTATATGCTCTTGAACTTTTAGAAAGAGTATTAGCTGAATCTTCATTGAAAAAGAACTTCTTTTCAGCAATAAAGTCTTCAAAAATAACCAATTCTAGAGGTATAGAAACCATGAATGCTATTATACATGCTAGAGCAGAACGAGATAGTAAGGGAACCCAAAATTTTTGATGTTTTAAGGTCGGATCTTTTTTAAGAGTAATAACAAGGCTTCTATCAATACAAAAAATAAGAAGAGCCCATACTATACCAAAACAGACAGACCACCCCAAGCTGCCTGATGTGTCATCGCCCTTTTGTGTAAAAAACCATGCAGCTGCTGTTCCTGCACAGAAAGCAATAAATGATGTCATTAATATTGTAGCACCTATAGCAGAGAACCTTTTATAATCTGTTCTACACTTTTCAAGAATATGTCTTTCTGCACCAGCAATCGCCCACAGAATTCTCTCAAAACTTGTTGTCATAAAGATAATTATATGTTTTAAATAGATTAAACAATTCTATTATTTCAATAATATAACACATAGAAATAAAAAGGAAAAAATAAAATGGTAAAACTAAATCATAATACGATATAATATGTTTATATATAGATGATACTAAAGATATGAAATCAGAAACTCCCGCAAAGAGCATAACAAAAGGAATAAGACTTATTGTCAATAACAAATATGATATCATACCATTTACAACAAATAAAGCAATATTAATCTTACGTAAATTGATTATTGCTTTTTTGAAGAAAAAACAATATCCCAATAAAGACATAAAATAAAAAAACGATTCTATTTCCTTTGATACTATGCCAAAATAAAAAATAGAACATGATATTAAAAAGAAAAGAACCACATTGATAAATGAAAATGTTAGCTCTATTTTTTTTATAATATCAACAGGTACATTGAAAATAACATCAGAATTTGATCTATAAATTTGTTTTGCAAAACTGAAAAAATTCCTCTCAGAATGACACAATTTATATATCTTATCATTCAAATTCATATCTTCTGTAATAGATAAGTCTCTGTTAGTATGCCTATACCTGAGTTTATTATAATCTGAGCAAATCTTGAAAACTTTATAAAAAGCTTCCTTTTGTCTTTCACCGTTTAATAATATATTGCGAAATAAAAATGTATTTATCATTATACCTTATATTGTTTCATCATATTTATCACTCCATTCCATCCCGTTCTATCATATACTTCCTTCACTATTCTAAATCCTTCACCATATATAGGATCAGGATCAGATAACATACCAGAAATTCTTAGCTTCGCTTCTTCTTTATTTATTGTACACAGAACAAGATATTTCCCTAAATTACAAAATCCCTCACAAATATGCTTAGGTGCATTAATTCGTTTTCCGTATTGCCATAAATGAAGAATTTCATGAGCAAACACTCCAGCAAAAGCAATTTTAGATAAATGCTTCAAAACACAGACTCTATATATACCATCATAATTATTATAAGCCAGCCCCAATGCTGAATCCCCTTCATCAATTCTCTTATTCATCTCATCGATACTAACTAAGTATAACTTATGACCCGGGAAACTCATACCAAGCTTTATATAAAAATTATTGACATATTGAATTAATCGCAATGCTAAGTTCTCATCAATATTTTTTTTGGCACATTCAGGACAAATCAATCCATAATTAGGAACATTGATAGAATTCTTTTTATCGCAAATAGACAAACACACAAAACAAGTACCAACATCGTGATTACCACAAGCATAATGTCCATTATGATCAGAATAATAACTTGTTCGAATGTATTCCCCACAAATGAAACATTTTTTTTCTTTCATACCATGTAATAACTCATGAAGCCATTTAGAGACATCTCCAGCCATAGAATAGCAAAGTTAAATTTTAAACAGATTAAAGATTATATTAAAGAAAGACGATAACCTTGACCTCTTTGAAGGAATATGAAAATCACCACTGAAAGAATATATTTTTGAAAGATCCGGAGTATTCACGACTATAGAAATAGGTGAAAGTTTCGGCAATTGACTAACAGGAAACCTTGGTAAACGGCGGACACCTACTTCAGTCATAGCCTGAATTCTTGACATTCCTACACCTTCAGCGATTAATGTTAATTGAACCTTTCTCTGAGGAGATATAACATATCTGCTATCAGGTTGATTTGACACGTCAATTGTCTTAGATACACCCGTAAATTCATCTATTTTAAGTTTTAGAGAAGTAAAACCATCAACACTCCAAACCAAAGTCGAACTATCACCTTCAAGAATTGTCTGAGGAGAAGCAAAAAACTTCTTTATAGCCAATTCATCTAAAACAGTAACTAAACTACTAACTTTATATGTTGAACCAGCTCTATTTTTACATATAATTGTATATAATGTATTATTAGTAGGATATAGGATTAAATTACCAAATGACTTAATAGAAATGGATTTTTTCTCACCAGTTTCCTGGTTTAATGCCAATAAAGTGTAGGAATATTTATTATATTTCTTTTGCTTCCGCTTTTTAGAGAAATCACTAGACCATTCCACTTTAATTTGTCCACCTCGTTGAACAATCGAGGGCTCCACATTTATATAAAGTTTATCTGATTTCTCTTCTTTATTACTAATAGAATTATCTTGAGAAATGTCATAATCTTCTATATCATTACATTTATAACATGCAAAAGCTATAGTCTTAATTAAATAATAAGCATCAGCATATTCTGTGCCCAAAGTAGCACAAATAAGGTCAGCCCATCGCTCAATATCAGACTCATTCCATAAACCTGGAGAAGATTTGATTTCCATCAAAAGTCTATTAGATAAATCTGACTTGCTTAACTTAAAAAGTATGTGTAAAACAGGACTATATTGATTTTTACATAGGCCGACTAATAAAGGTATTATAGATGTCCGCAATATCGCATCATCACCTGATATATCATGAATATTTCTTAGGACAGAATATAAATGTTCACTTATACTCTGTCCTTTACTTTCAATAACAAAAGATGAACATAATGGACAATAAGATATAGGTAATTCTTTACTTTTTATCATATTATCCCCACATATATGTCCAAAAGACTCTTTCTTCATCTCATTAATTATTGCGTATTCTATTAATATTCTCTATAATTGTATTCTTTTCTCTTTCTAGATTCTGTAAAAGATTAGAAAGTTGATTCATTTCATTTTTTCTTATTTTAATTTCAACTTCCAATCTTGTTTTTTCACCATCTTTAACGGAAAGAGCTCTGTTTATGTGACTTTCAGTTTTAATAAATGCTGAAAAGATTGATTCTTCTTTTAGATAGGACAAAACCTCACCTATACGTTCTAACAATCTTGTTTTACATTGTTTTAATTCACCTACTGCATCTTCAAATCTTTCTTTTTGTTTGGAAATATCAGATAATCTATGTTCGTACTGAGATAACTCTTTCTCTACATCCTTTTTTTTATTATTATATAAATGAATTCCTTTTTCTATACGATTCAGATCATTGGTTAGAATATTTGGTAACATATCTTTTATTTTGTCTTCATCAATCCAACAAGCCAACGACATATCATCGCCACTACGAGTTTTTGACAATAAATCAAGCAAATCAGGTAAATTTGAACTGAAATTACTCCAACCTTTATTGTATATCTCATTAATAATATTTACGCCATACATAGAAGCCAATTCTTCAAAGTTAGTAAATGAATCATCCATTCCATCTGAAGCAAGAAATATAGCAGCCGAATCAGATAAATCCCTACCGAAACAATATCTTATCAAATTAGAATCTAATTCACACATAGATGTAGTTTTAGTACCAAAGCAATCATCATCCCATGGAACCGGCTCATAAATATCTCCATTATCCTTAATCGCCACAATTTTTCCATCACCTATATGAATAGCAAACCAATAATCCTTGGCCCTTACAGCTAACTGTAAAGTACAACCATAAGCTTTTGGAATTCTTTTACTGAGATCATTCGTTTGAAAATACTGCTTATCTTCAACAGACAATTTTTGTAATTCAACTTCAGTTGGTGGATAATTGTCCCAATGAGACATTATCTTATCATACCACCTATAAATGATAGAGGAACCTAGATGTCTAAATATTTTATCACATTCTATAGAATTTAATTCTATTCCATCTTTAATTGGACCTTGTTTTATATTAATAATATTAGGCAGATATTTATTAGGTTCAAATTCCTTCACAAATTCTGTAAGAGCCTCAATAGCAGTCTCAACTGCAAACTTTGAGCCTACATCACTTCTAAAATACTTAGGACTCCCATGTCCATCAGAAAGAGCCAATATAAATACATCATCATTAGGAATGAGAAGTTGTGCATAATCTTGACACACAACATTTTTCTTCACATGACTTGCTCCTTGCCTATATAGTGCGGTTGTTAATATACTCATTATGAATAAATATCAATTTTAGAAATATCTTTAATCTCAGATTGATGATTAGAATCTTCAACATCATGAGACTTATATACTCGATTAGACCATGAACTTATCAAAAACTCTTTAAAACGTGACAACTCTGTTTCAGAGCCAGTTTTAAAAACTGCATCTAACATAATAGGTACACCTAAAACTGAAACATTAATTAATTCATTACCATAAATAACAGCAAATTTGCAACCTGATAGAATATCTTTAGATTCACTAGACAGAATGAACTCATTATCAGATGGACCGCAATATGTAAAGATAATTATAGTCCAATTTTGATGCTCATCATTTCTTATATACTCAGATACTTTATTTAATGCTGAATATAAATTAGATGCGCCTAGACAAGACTCACCAAAGGCTGTCTTAATACTAAATGTATCAGAAGTAAACCAGTCTATACCAGAGGCATTATTCCCATAATTCAAGATACCGATTCTAATATCATGCTCAACGGCTCCAACACCTTCCTCTATGAACACTCTCATAGCATCTAATGCCTCAGGGTAATGATTTAGAGCCTGAGAGTATTCACAAAGGAAAAGAATTGTTTTCTCCATCTTTGGAAATAGAATTAGTTAAATAAGTCATCACCAACAGGAGCAACATCTATCGCACCATCAACCTGTTTTGTGTCCTGAGTAGAGAGTCTACCTTTAATTTCCTCTCCTAAAATCTCTTCTTTTGCTTTATTCTCTGTAGAGACATTACTTGAACCAACTTTACTAACTGAGCATGAAACGAGTCTTATTATATCTTTTAAAGTCTGAACATCATGGACTCTAATAATAGCTTCTTCAGCTGCATTTTCACCTACAAAATCGCGAAGAACTTGACTTTTTGTATCCGTACCTATAGCTATAGCAACTTTAGTAGCATGTTTAAACCAGTTATTCTTCTTTAAGATCTCCAGACCACCTTTATGATCATCATTAGGCATACCGTCTGTAAGAAGAATAATAGCAGGGGCAAAGTGTCCTTGATTGTTACCTAAATCATTATCTCTATGAAGATGCTTTTCCAATTCTTCATAAGCATGACCCAAATCCGTAAGACCAGCAGGAGTACAATTTGTCCATTTAAAATCATTGGCACTTATAGGTGCAGAATACATCCAATGTGCACCTGTGCTAAATGTTAAACAAGCAACCTTAATCTCAGCAGTATCTGTATTACTATTGCTAATATCAGCGACCAACTCAATTACCTCAGGCATAACCTGATTTACGCTTTCCATTTTTCCATTGCTTACCATTGAGCCAGAAGTATCAACAAGATAATATAGATTCATAACTCTTCTTACAGAATCACCTGATGGTACTTCATCTTTAAATTCAACACCCAATTTTTGATCATTTGTAATATCCATAACGAATTCTTTTAAACTAAATGTTATTATATTTTAATATTATATTATTCCTTTTTGATAAAATCTCATCAACTCTATCAGCATAAATCTTTTTATTAGGTTCTAATAAGGATACTTCATGGGAAAAGAGTCTTCGACCGAGACTTTCAACCCTCCATTTAATAGATGTATCATTTACTATGACTAGTTTTAATGAACCATCATTCCCTTTATGCTCCTCACAATGAGCTATAACACTCAAATCATCAGGAGTAATAATCTTCTTACCTGATGAAACTAAATATGGGAAACCATTTATCTTGATAGAAGTAGATAACCTATCTTTAGATACTGAAGTACACACAATTTCCCAAAGATGATTATACATATTTATTATTTCATCCTTACTACCATCAGCAGAGAACCAGACTTCACCGATACTTATATTAAATGCGCTCTTAAACCGTTCACGCAACCATGGAGTAAGTGAATTATATAACAATTTAACATGAGATTGTACTACTTCATGAGGAGCATTAGGAGCCTTACTATCAGTGGCTAATATAAATTCAGGACTATTTATGAATAAATTCTCTTCTATATTTCTTGTAATTAGAGGAGCTTCGAACCATTTACGTCCCTTATAAGGGTGAGACCCTATTAAGATATATGCCATATTAATAGCAAGGACATAACCGGCTTTAGACCAGTTTGTTCCATTCGGGATTTTAAAAGGAATGGTATAATTTTCTAAATCTCTTATTACAACTTTAATTTCTCCGTTTTCAGGTTTAATAAACACATCATAATTTTTATCTGAGATTTCCTTAAAGGCCTTAATTAATCTCAAACATGCTATAGCACGCAGACTGCAAGGTAGCAACAACTTTCCTTCTTCTGCACCTTTTATTAAAGGAATAAAACCTTGTGAATGCAAAAATTCTAATGTATGCTTATCAGAATCAGATAAAACAATATCATATGTTTTCATTTTATAAGATTATTTCATTACAATACGACAACGAGTAACACCATTAAAAACTATTTGCATTCCATTTCGTAATGGGAAACAATCGCCATTTTTAATTTGCAATATATTACCAGATGCTGTTTCCAAACTCCAGGTTACACCAGATAAATTTTTCAAACCAATCTCAGGACCGTTTTTCCCTTTGTAGACAACACCTAAGCCATATGGTATAAGAGAATCATTCAGATAAAAAATCTTCTTATTAGTAATAGCATAACTAAAATCCTTAAACTTAATTCTAGGTATTCTATGCATATCGATTGAGCATTGACAACGCGGACATTTATCTATTGATTCATCTGATAAAATATCATGCAATCCTGAAGGACAACAAATGCTATTTGCTCTAAGTTTTAAAAGATAGTTTTTCCATTCAATATCTCTTACCCTTTGCTCCGGATATAGAACAGCTCTTCGAGAGAGAGCTTTAGTAAAGATTTGTCTTAAAGAAAGAGGAGAGTGAGACCAATTATAAATAGAATTCTTATGATTGATTTTATCCGGGCGATTAACATCCAAATCTACATCCCAACAAAATACCATATCATTCCCATAAACTTTTTTCTGTATTTCATCAGTAAGACAAGGTTGTAAAGTACGCTTGCCCTCCATAGGATGATCTATCATAAAAATACGATATAATATTATTGCCAAAGAAAAAAAGTCACTATTGATATTTGGTCTTGAACCATTTACAACTTCTGCAGCCATATATCTTGCCTTACCACCTATAAGACCTTCAATATTATTTGCAGTAACATTGTCATTATCACAAATAAGTACATTACCCGTTTTGGGATTTATAAAGAAATTACCATCATTTATATCTTTATAGCTAAATCCCTTAATATGCAAATGGCGAAATCCATCAACAATACACAGAGCTGCATGAATCTGAGCCTGACGAGATGAGAACTTAGCATCCTTGAAAAATGAGCTCTTAAAAAACTTACCAAACTCAATATAATTAGAAGGACGCAAATCCATTAAATATCCATAACTACCCAATTGTCTTATAGCCAATTTTAATGGCCATATAAAGCTAGGGGACGGAGAGCCCAGTTTAATATTATTTTCAAGATTTCTATAGAAATCCTGATTATTTATAATATCCTGAGAAATATACCACTTCAAAGCATATGTTTCTCCTGAATTACTTTTTACAGAATACACAGCACCCTGACCACCCTCACCAAGTTTCTTTACTACCTTTACAAAAGAACCATCAGACAATTCTATCTTTTGTCCTATTTCAAGATCTGACATAATATTAAATTTTTAGTTAAACATTAATGTTCTCCACCGTCTAAATTCCATGTAGAGCCTTCAACAAAAGATTCTATTTTATTTCCACATTTTGGACAAGTCGCTGTAGGAGAATCATCACAACAAATAATATTATGGCATTTATTGCATTCAAACCAACCTCTTGAGCCACAATATGGACATCCATTATATTCTGGAGCAAAAGCTATATGACCATTTATTTTTTTTGCAATGAGCTTTTCGTTTTGCATGATATTTTCATCCATTTTAAAAGCCCATGTTTGTAACCAATTATTTGTAGAAATTTGTTCGGTACGAATACCAAACATTTTACCAGTTTTTTGACAATAAGCAGGTAAAATAACTGCTATTTTATCTAATTTAGGGAAAGGCATAATACACTATTTTCTTTATATTACTAATATTTAAATACTATATAAAGATATGTAATAAAATATAAATAATAAAAAGTGTTTATTTTATTTACGTTCTTTTATATATCAGTAACTACACCGACTGTAAAAGTAAAGTTTTTTCTACATAATTTACATACATTCACACTATTTAGAAGTATAATATACAAAGTGAAACGAATAAAAGAAAAAAATTATCAGTTGTAATTATAATAAGTGAATATCTCAAAACATTAATTATCCAAAACAATCCAACAACGAGTTACACCATTAAAAACGATTGCATTCCATTTCGTAATGGGAAACATTCACCTTTTTTAATTTGAAATATATACCAGATGCCGTTTCCAAACTCCAGGTTACACCAAATAAATTTTTCAATCCAATCTCAAGACCGTTTTTCCCTTTACAAACAACACCTAAGCCATATGGTATAAGAGAATCATTCAGATAAAAAATCTTCTTATTAGTAATAGCATAACTAAAATCCTTAAACTTAATTCTAGGTATTCTATGCATATCGATTGAGCATTGACAACGCGGACATTTATCTATTGATTCATCTGATAAAATATCATGCAATCCTGAAGGACAACAAATGCTATTTGCTCTAAGTTTTAAAAGATAGTTTTTCCATTCAATATCTCTTACCCTTTGCTCCGGATATAGAACAGCTCTTCGAGAGAGAGCTTTAGTAAAGATTTGTCTTAAAGAAAGAGGAGAGTGAGACCAATTATAAATAGAATTCTTATGATTGATTTTATCCGGGCGATTAACATCCAAATCTACATCCCAACAAAATACCATATCATTCCCATAAACTTTTTTCTGTATTTCATCAGTAAGACAAGGTTGTAAAGTACGCTTGCCCTCCATAGGATGATCTATCATAAAAATACGATATAATATTATTGCCAAAGAAAAAAAGTCACTATTGATATTTGGTCTTGAACCATTTACAACTTCTGCAGCCATATATCTTGCCTTACCACCTATAAGACCTTCAATATTATTTGCAGTAACATTGTCATTATCACAAATAAGTACATTACCCGTTTTGGGATTAACAAAGAAAATATCAGCACTAATATTAGAGAAAAAGAATCCCCTAATGTGTAAATGGCGAAAACCATCAACAATACACAAAGCTGCATGAATCTGAGCCTGACGAGATGAGAACTTAGCATCCTTGAAGAATGAGCTCTTGAAAAACTTACCAAACTCAATATAATTAGAAGGACGCAAATCCATTATATACCCATAACTACCCAATTGTCTAATAGCCAATTTAAGCGGCCATATAAAACTAGGTGCTGGAGAACCCAGCCTGATATTATAATCAAGATTTCTATAGAAATCCTGATTATAAATAATACCCTGAGAAATATACCATTTCAGAGCATACGTTTCTCCTGAATTACTCTTTACAGAATACACAGCACCCTGACCACCTTCACCGAGTTTCTTCACTACATTTACATAAGAGCCATCTGACAGCTCTATCTTTTGTCCTATTTTAAGATCTGACATAATTTCAAACTTTTATAATACATTTACATTCTACACCTTCTAAATCCCATATATAACCTTCAACAAATGAATTTATCTTAATACTACCCTTAGGACAAGTCCAATAGGAGAATCGTCACAACAAATAATACTATGCCAATTATAAACATTTCGTCTTAAATGGTATTTTCTTCCAGTTTAACAGCCCATGTTTGAACCTAATTATTCGTAGAAATTTGTTTGCTACGAATACCAAGCATTTTTCCTGTTTTTTGACAATAGACAAGCAAAATAAGGGCTATTTTATCTAACTTAGGGAAAGACATAATATACTTCTATTTTTATAAACCTAATATTAAAAATTGTAAAACATCTTTTAAGGATACGTAATAATATCTAGACTACAAACTATATTCATACTATTATTATGTTTTTTACATGTCAATAACTATAATAACTACCAAACGCAACAAACATCTTATAATATCTACATATATTCAATATATTCACACCATTCAACATTCGTATAATAAGTAAAAAATAGCTCTAACTATCATTATAAAAAGTTAATACATCAAAATATTGGTGTCCAGTTAAAATAGGACAAGTTAAAGAGTTTACCAAATATTCTCGGAATCAGGGAATCATATAGATTTTTGACATCATTGAAATTAGTTTTGTAGAACAGGTCTCGCAAGTGAGTTTTGTATGTCAATGGCATACTGAGAATTTGCAAGACTTCATAGGTCAAGCACTTCAACTTCATGCCATACTGGATAATAGCCACAAGACAGTATGCGATAATTGCTACGCTGGTTTGTATTCGAACAGCGTTCTCCGTTGTGTCCCAGAAATTCTTTTTTCCTAAGATATTGCTTGAGCCATTTGAAGAACAACTCAATCAACTATCTTTTTCTTATAGAGATTGGCGCCATCCAATGCAGAAAGTTGCTTCGCATTCGTCAGAAAGATAAACTCACAGTCATCTTCTTCATCGTAATATCCGGACGAGTCAAAATAACTCCGGATATTTCTTCCCAGAGAGATATCTGGTCAGTTTCACTTTCGCTTCTGTCATTATATTCTTTAGCATTCTTCGCTTCTATTTGTCTGTCTTATACTTTAAGTTCGTCTTGTCTTTGACAACAAAGAAAGAGTCTGTAAGATGTATCCTATAGAGTTCTTTAAAGGAATCATAAACCCTATTAAATATAGAATAAGCATTCGGTTCATAATGGATTGAAATCATTGCTGTGGAATCGTGTTTCGATGTGACAGCTACAGTATAGAAGTCAAGAACTTGTTCTTCAATGTCATATAAAACATAAGCTTTCACTCCTCCATTCTTACTTCTGAACTTTGTCCATGAGAATGTTATAAGGCATAACGGAATCGTTGTTGAATCAAACGCATATTTCTTTCCGAAAATATCAAATATATTAATTGTTCGTTTCTCGCAAGCTTCTTTCATCATATATAATACAAAGTCTTCGAAAATTCTGTAATCATGGTTTTGGTTGGCTGTAGCAAGAGTTGTCTTGGCTATTGGTTTACGACCTAACCCAAGATGATATTGCTTAGCTCTATGAACCTCGAAATTTACTATCAAGCCCCATAGGCCTCACGGTTACTCAGTTATCCAAAAATCATCACGAGCATTTGATTCTAGCAAGTGAAATGCTTCACATAGCAGTTATCATCATACTTGTAAACATAGTTATTGAGCTGAGTTCTATTCAGAAAAAACGGTCTGTTGAGAAAAACGTATTTATCTTAGCATATTGCAGCCATTTATTTTTGAGTGCTAAATTGCAAAATCAGGCCCATTCTATTTCAAAAAAATCGTATAATCAACTATATATCAATAGTTTTAGTAAAAAAATCTATTTTAACTGGACAGCAGTGTTATACTATAATAAATTTCTCAATAATAAATAAGCGTTATTCAAGTATTCCCTTCCATCAAAGATAAATCCCAATCCTGATTTGCCAGCCGCATTTGTTCCTTTTTTCAGGAGAATTTTCTTTATGGCTATCGCCATGAAAATTCACCTGAAAAAGAATGCGGCGGCAAACGGATTAGAATTAAAGGAAAGATTACAGGGATTAACTGCGACCGACGTGACGCATAGCCGTAAATCAAAGGCGGCTATCCTTATATTCCATATATGACCTCATAAATACTGTGAAAATCCACCTTCCCAAATAACAAAACATAATCTGCTTATCAAATTCCGAAATAAGACAGGGATTTCAGCTCTCTCCGATCTGCATAGTCCGGTGGCTTCGCATGACATCTGATGTAATATAATGCACTTTGATGATAGTCTCTTGTGTTCCACAACCTTCTATTCTATTTTTGCACCAACCACTTAAACTAATGATTATGGAGATAGTGAACATAGAAGCCGGCGCATTTATAGAAATGAACAACATATTGTTCAAAATAGAAAAACAACTGAAAGGACTGAACTCTTCCAAATCTGAACTGAATGAATGGTTGGATAATCAGGATGTATGTATTCTTATGAATATATCAGACAGAAAACTATTGTCTCTAAGGCAGAAAGGACTAATCCCTTTCAGTCGTATAGACAGAAAAGTATATTATAATAAAGAAGATATTCTAAACTATATGAAGAAGAACCTCAAAACACATACTAATAATGGAAATGGGACAGATGGTATTGAATAAGGATAGTAATGAGGTTAAAAGATTTATTGAAGTCATGGAAAGTATATCCAAAATGTTGGATGCAAACTCTTTAATCTACAGACCTATATTGGACGGGAACCGCTATATTACAGAACAGGAGTTATCTAAAGTTCTCAAAATAACCAAAAGAACACTCATTGAATATAGAATGAATGGCAAATTGCCCTATTACAAAATAGGAGGAAAAATTCTGTATAAGGAACAAGACATTATGGAAATATTGGAAAGAAACAAAGTATTAGCATTTGAATGACATTTCTTAAATTACTAATAATCAAAAGATAAACTTTATAAAACAGCTTGTACTCCCCCTAAATAATCATATAAATATTTGGAGGAATAGAACCGAACACTTACCTTTGTAAAGTCAAAAGATGATTAACGAGAATCTATCGAAAATTAGTGAATTTGGCATATGGCTGATTCAGTGGTTCGGGGATTTTTCCAAAGATATTAAAGTGCTGTAATTTAGGATTTTGAATTTAAATATTCGATTCCTGGTGGCACCACCTTGAAGAAAAAAAGACAGTAAAATCCTGATTTCCGGAATCAGGATTTTTTATTTTCTCACAAAACGCAAAATACGGCAATATAGACTGGATGACGAGGTATACGAGCTTTCCGCTCAATTGTAACTTTATCCGCTTCTGGCCTGCCTCCATATTTGATTAAGTCTTGGAGCAAAACTACTCCTTCCCGATATAAATCCCAATTTGATGCATATTAAAAAAACACTTTATACTTGAAGCATAAAGCTGGATGAATTCATCTTTATAGAGTTCCCGAACATCTTCGGGAGCATCATCAAGAGTATAAGCAGAAAGATTCTTACGCAAAGATTCCATATACCTGCCCACATCTTTTCCTGCGTATAGCTAGCAGGATTTAGTTTGAATACATTTTCTCCGCTAAATGCAAGAAAGCGGTTCTGAAGTTGTTTATCATTCACACATTCTTTCTTTATAAACTCGTCAAATCACCTCTAAGCTTCTACTACAACAAGTCTATTTTAGGCTGCAATATTCTCAAACTTATATAATATACATCTTAATCATCGACGAACGGCAAAAAGTTCAGCTTCAGTTTCCCAAGTACCATCCGGACGTTTTACCATACGTTGCCAACGGAATGAAGTCGTTGTAATTTCTGAAAACACCCACTGTATATTCTTCTCATTAATTTCCGTCTGAACAATCCTGTTTCCTTCTCTTTTTCCTTCCAGTTGTGTAGCCCCTCCTAATTCCGTATATAAAATATCCCATGCCTCTGTATTAGGATTATACATACGTACCGCAGTCGCATAAGCTGCATCCGGTTGATAATCTTTAATCCGTGCCTTACGCGAAGGGCAAATAAACACATCTTGAATTGCAGTCCCTTCCAGCACCCAAGCGAATATCCACTCTCCCTGAACATGTCTTTCGCCTGTTGTACCTTGGTTATCAACCCATTCAAAATCCCATTCACCGACAAACTGTCCATACAGGTTATCTTTTTCCGGTATCAAATTGCTTTTCCCTTTTGACACTAATACGTTTATAAATTCTCCCATACTTTACCTTACTGACTCTAGATTAGACAAATATAAGATTTATAATTAATAATCACTAATATTAAAGCAATTATCTGTATGCAATATCCATGTCGAAAGCAAACAGATGCATAGTATAAAGCACGGGATTCCCTACTCCCAAACAGATTTTTTATATTACACCCCAAAAACATTTCATTTACAAACTTATTGCAAAAAAAGTATTTGGCCATTAAATCTCAATTATTCAAGAAAGAAGTACCGATAAAAAGTCTTTTTTCCCTATATTTGCTAGGCTGAAAAAAATGTCATTAACTCAATTAATATGAAAAAACTATCGTTTATTATTGTATTTGTATTCCTGTCCATTCTTTTTGTACAGGCACAGCAAGCAAAGTATGTATTTTATTTCATCGGAGATGGAATGGGTGTTAACCAAGTTTTAGGAACAGAGATGTATCGTGGAGAGTTGGAAGGCAAAATTGGTGTGACTCCGTTATTATTCACCCAATTTCCTTATGCAACCATAGCCACTACTTTCTCGGCAACCAACGGAGTGACAGATTCGGCCGCTGCAGGAACAGCACTTGCTACGGGAAACAAAACAAAAAATGGCGCATTAGGTGTGAAAAAGGATCTGGAAACCAAAGTTAACAGTGTTGCTTCTTGGGCAAAAAATAAAGGTTGCCGTGTAGGTATCAGTACCAGTGTCAGCGTAGACCATGCCACACCGGCTGCTTTTTACGCACACCAAGGACAAAGAAGCAGCTATTACAACGTGGGTCTGGATTTGATTGATGCCAACTTCGATTTCTATGCAGGATCAGACTTTTTAGATCCCACCAACAAAAAAGCCGCCGGTTCAAATTCAGAAAGTCTGTACACACTGGTGGACAAAGCCGGATATACCATAGCCCGTGGCTACAAGGACTATCAGAAAAAAGCAAAAAAATCGGACAAACTGATTCTCTTACAACCTGCAACAGCAACAGACAATAGTGCTATCCCCTATGCTATCGATCGAAAAAAAGGCGATATGACTTTAACTGAAATCACCCGTGCCGGAATCAATTTCCTGTCTAAAGATCTATCAAAAGGGTTCTTCCTGATGGTTGAAGGAGGTAAAATAGACTGGGCTTGCCACAGCAACGACGCCGCTACCGTATTCCACGAAGTGATGGATATGGACAATGCCATAAAAGTTGCTTACGAATTCTATGAACAACATCCTGATGAAACCCTGATTGTAGTAACAGCCGACCACGAAACCGGAGGAATCGTTTTAGGAAAAGGTCCGTATACTTTGAACCTGCAAGCTTTAAAATCACAAAAAGTAAGTGAAAGCGGATATACTAAAATTGTAAACGAATTAAGAAAAAAATACAAGAATCAAGTACCTTGGGAAGTTATCAAGCAATCATTGAAGGATAATTTCGGATTTTGGGATAGTATTCAATTGAATGAAAAGCAAGAAGCATCCCTGAAGAAAGTATATGATGAATCATTTAGCGGTAAAGAGATAGATTTAACCAAAAGTGAATATCAACAAGACGAACCTTTGGCAGCTGAGGCCAAAAGAATTCTGGATGACATCGCTCTGGTAGGTTGGACCAGTGGTGGGCACTCTGGAGGTTATGTACCCGTATTCGCTATCGGAGCCGGCGCCCAACTATTCCAAGGTCGCATTGACAATACCGAAATTCCGGTAAAAATAGCAGAAGCTGCTGGTTATCCCAACAATTAATCAAAAGCAAGATAGTGCGACAAACGTTCCAAGTCTTTCTCAGTGAATTCCTCATACAAGGATAACTGGGAAAGACTTTTTAATTTTCCCTTTTTCCTCCTATATTCTATAATTACCTTTGCCTGATAAAAATTCATATAAGGATGAGAGCGAAGTTTGTCAAGCCCGGCCTTATTGGCATTTATCCGATGAATTGGTGCATTTCCGAGTTTAAACCATCTCAACATATCCTCATCTACATAGTTCACTTCCTTCAATTGAGCCATATCATAAAAACCTCCCAAACGTTTCCGGTAAGCCACAATCATGCGTGCAATGCCACTGCCTATTCCCGGAATCTTTTTCAACTCGGTAGTGTCCGCTTCATTCAAATCGACTAAAGTTCCTTCCGGATATTTATAAACCGCCAACGTATCTTTCTCCGCCTTTTTGATAAAGTGCAATGTATCCTGTTTCCGCCGAAAAGCCTCTGATATCTGGATATAAGGTTTTAACATATTAAATTTCTCGGACGACAAGCCATAAACACGAGAGAAATCATCCGCTGTCCTGAATTTACCGCCGGCTCTCCGGTATTGCAAAATAGTATGTGCAATAAAAGGAGGCAATCCACGTTGCAAAAATTCGATGGAATCGGCTGAATTTGGATCAAAAGCAGCCAATACCACCTCTCTTCTTTTAGGCTTATCATAGGAATATCGCAGAGATTCCTTCTCCTCCATCTCATGTACTCCGGCCAGAAAGTTTTTTATTTCTTCTATCCCCTCTTGATCCTGTTCCAAAGACTCTTCCTTTACTGGAAACAGAACCCATATACACATAAATATGAAAAGCAAAGTCAACAAAAAAAGTATAGCTCTGCGTTCGCTTTTCGAAAAATAGAAGAAGTCTTTCCACATTACAATTCTAAATTAGCCCTAATTCATTGATAAAAATCAAAATGATAGCCACAGGTGCCACGTATCTCAACAAGAAGATATACAAATTGAAAAGACCTGCTTTCAGTTTTCCCCCATTGGTCAATTCTTCATAAGAAACGGAACGTTTCAAATACCATCCTACAAAGATACATACCAGCAAGCCACCCAAAGGAAGCATTATTTTTGCAGTGACAAAATCAAGTAAGTCAAAGAATCCCTTATCAAACAGCGTATATTTCTGCATAACTCCCAATGACAAGGAAGAAATGATTCCAATTATAATGCACCCGAAAGTGACCAATCTAGCAGCACGGCCACGAGTTAAATTGAATTCCTCGTGCAGAAAAGCCGTCACCACTTCATGTAGAGAAATAGTAGAAGTCAATGCAGCCAAAGCCAACAAGACATAGAACATCACCGAGAAAATATAAGCTAATATCGGCACACCGCTAAAAGCTTGCTGAAAAACATTAGGCAATGTAATAAAAATTAATGATGGTCCCGCATCCGGCTGGATACCTACAGAAAAGGCCGCCGGAAAAATAATCAATCCGGCCAAGACAGCCACAAAAGTATCAATCACACCGACACTCAGAGCCGTATTTCCCAGTTTGGTTTCTTTCCCAAAATAAGAAGCATAGGTTGAAAGACATCCCATTCCCAAACTCAAGGAAAAGAACGCCTGCCCCATAGCCCCTAAGAAAACATCTCCGTTCACTTTACTAAAATCAGGCTTCAGCAGAAACTCCAAACCTTTTTCCGCATTGGGAAGCGACAATGAACACCCTACCAAAACTACTATCAGTATAAACAAAACAGGCATCAGCACCTTCGAAGATTTCTCTATTCCATCTTTCACTCCCTTTACTATAACAAAATGGGTGGCCAATAAAAAGATGACCAGCCAGATAAGCGGACGAACAGGGTCCTTCGAAAAACTCTGGAAAGCAACCACAAAATCTTCCGGCTTCTTATCTGCAAAACCATTAACTCCCGCTTCCAATATATACTCCAAAGTCCATCCTGCCACTACCGAATAATATCCTAGAATAAGAAAACCGGCCAAAACCCCCAAATATCCCAACCACTTCCAATGAGTTCCGGGTGCCAAAACCTTATAAGCACGTCCCGTACTTGCTTTTGAATGACGACCTACTGTGAATTCGGCAATCATAATAGGCATTCCCAACATAAAAACACACGCCAAGTATACTAAGATAAATGCCGCACCTCCATGATTTCCCGTTTCATAGGGAAACCTCCATATATTACCAAGTCCTACAGCCGAACCTGCCGCCGCCAGAACAGCCCCAATCTTACTTCCGAAATTTACTCTTTCGCTTTTTTGCATAAAAAACTATCAAATTATTATAAATCAACACTGGTTAGCCTGCAAAAGTATAAAATTAATCGTACTTTTGCGACGAATCACAAAAAAATTAAAGTATGCTATATTATTTTAGAAAATATCCGGTATCCTTGATCATTGTAGCTATCATCTTTTATCTTTCCTTTTTCACTCCTCCTAAAACAGATGTGGAAGAAATCCCCTACATAGACAAAGTAGTGCATATATGCATGTATGGAGGACTCTGTTTCATTTTATGGATAGAATACCTGAGGAATCATAAGGCTATCAATTGGAATCATGTAATATGGGGAGGCATCATAGCTCCTGTAGCTATGAGCGGGTGTATCGAACTGATGCAAGCTTATTGCACAGATACCCGCAGCGGTGACTGGCTGGATTTTCTGGCAAACAGCATTGGAGTCGGACTAGCCGCCTTAATAGGATATTACTTACTTCGCCCCCTTATATGGCGTAAATCCTAAAAAGAAACGCCGACGATTCTTCGCGAACAGTCGGCGTGATGATAAAAGTCAAAGTTATATAATAAAGATAGAGAGTCAACTTAACGGAAATCTTTCAGATCATTCTGCAACCTCTGACGAGTGAAAAAGATACGGCTTTTCACTGTTCCCAACGGAAGTCCCAGTTTTTCGGCAATTTCCCTATATTTAAATCCTGATACATACATAGCAAACGGCACACGGTAATCTTTAGGCAACGCATTCACGATACGATGTATCTCTTTCAAATCATAAGCACCTTCTGTAGAATCGAATCCTGAGTCCTGTGGAAGATTCAAATGGAACAAGTTATCTGTCTGATCGACGAAAGTCTGATCACGCACTGTTTTACGATAATTATTTATAAATATATTACGCATGATGGTGTACATCCATCCTTTAAAATTCGTATCTGGAGTAAACTTCTCTTCGTTGTCCAAAGCTTTAAGTGAAGTTTCCTGCAACAAATCATTAGCCTCTTCTCTGTCAGCTGTCAATTTAAATGCAAAGCGAAATAATTCGGTTTGTATACTTAGTAAATGCTGTGTAAAGTCGACTGTCTTCATATTAATCTATTTTTAAATTGTTATTTTGTAATCATTCTATTTTCCGCCACGACAATTTTATCGGCTGTTTTTCAGCCGATA
>ERZ827150.2213-NODE-2213-length-21601-cov-15.830317_pt1 | contig 21601 bp, 18 predicted proteins | sample MGYA00519779_ERZ827150 | MGnify/ENA primary metagenome ERZ827150 (study PRJEB31778, sample SAMEA3449267) | human gut metagenome | biome: human gut; feature: human-associated habitat; material: faeces | place: United Kingdom | collected 2010/2012 ...
TTTGTTGGGAACTTCGCGTATTGCAATGCCCGGTATCGCGGCCTCGATTTTTGCCTTTATCGCTTTCAGCCGTTCTTTGATATGGGTGAGGCTTGCTTCCCGCGGTTCAACGGGGATGTAGGTCAGGTCGATGTCTACTGAATATCGCGGCAGATTTTGCACGAACAGATTGATTGCCGTGCCGCCGTGAACGGCAAAACATTCTTCCGCCGAAATAATCGGGATGATGCGGAGCAACAGCCGCACGCGCTCTTTGTACTCTTGATTAATCATTTTTCAGTTCTGCCGGAATTGTGATTTGGTATTTCTTATTGTAAACACCTCCTTTGGCGATTACCCGCTTGCCGCTACCGAGGTCTATCCGGTCGAGGTCAAGGGCCTCGAACCACGCATGACGGGCCTTTTCGGCCATAAAGAGGAACAGCCGCTTCACTTTGACGGAACGGCACTCCTCCAACAGCCGTTGTACATTCTTTGGCGGGAGTATTGACAACATTTCCATCACATAATAGAGGTCGGTAATGTCGTAATATTGCGGAGCGAGGTGCAGACACTCCATAAACGCCCGTTCCGGGGTAGAGATCGGCAACTCGAAAACCCCTTGTCGGGTGGTGGTGATTCCGGTGTCGGAATTGAATATTTCGGTGGTAAACAGCCGGAGCGTAATACCCCAGTCGTATTTTCTGAACCAAAGCGGTAAATATTCCTTTTGCGAAGCAGACAGCGAAACGGTCGGCCTGCCCATCGGGAGGTAGTGCGAATATCCGTGTATCTCCAATGCCGACATGGCTCCGATTGTCAGATGTTTGTCAGCCTGTGTATTGAGGCTGTACATGGCTCCGTATAATGTAGGCGTATCGCCCGTGCGGATCATTGCACCCGTGCCTATGGGGGTCAGCCAAGCGGATTCGACGTATCTGTGTTGGGTGGAATGCGGTATGTTATTTTGTTTCATCCACGAGGTCAGATACACGGCTCCAGCCGGAACCTCTTGCAGTAATTGGTTTATTTTTGACTCGTTTTTTACGCTCATAGCGCAAATATACAAAAAATATTAAACCATTGTTAGCCTATTACAGAACTTTTGCCGCCTCGTTGATTACCTTGTTGTCGAAGCTGTCGAGGTAGGTGTTGGTCGTTTCAAGGTCGGCATGGCCGAGCATCTGCGAAATGATTTCGCGCGGGATTTTATTGTATTGCAAGGTCATTGCCATTGTATGACGGCTCACATAGCTTGTCAAATGATAGTCGATGTCGAGTTCTTCGGCCAACGATTTCAAATATTTTTGATATTTGGCGTAACGGCTTCGGATGTGGTTGTATAGTTTCTCGCCCGTATAGCCGGAACAAGTAATGATCGGTAACAAATAGTTATCGACGGTAGGCGAGGCAGATTTCAGCCGTTCGATCAATCCTTGAATCTCCGGCGTGATATGGATTCGGATGGCGGTTACGTTCTTTTGGTGCTTAATCTTATTGCGTTTATAGACGATATAATTCCCGTCGGCCAGTCGTTGAACATGATTGGTCGTAAGGTAGGCCATATCGACGAACGACATTCCGTAACAGTAATAGGAGAACAGAAAGAGTTGTCGTGCGTATTCGTTCTGCGGATTCTGTGCAGGCGTATCTTTGAGTTTTTGCAAGTCTTGAGGCGGGAGGTAGCGTTTCTCCGTCGCTTCTTCCAACTTGGCGATCTCGAAGCCGCCTTTCCCGAACGGATAGGCTGCTTCCGAACCGATACCTTCTCGGTTCGCTTGATTCAAGATTGCCCGCAATGCTTTGAAATAATATTTGCGGGTATTGCCCTTGCAACCCCGTTTTTGGAGGAACGTATCGAAATTGCGTACATAGCGCAGGTCGATGTCGGAAAACAGCCGTTGATTCAACTTGCTGTCATAGTATTTAAGCAATCGAAGCGTCTCGAAATAGCATTTGGCATTGCCCGTATGTCCGGTATCCCGAAGCGTTTGGACATGATTTTCAAGGTATGCGCAGAATTTGCCCTGCTTGGAGGGATTCAAAAATGCGTCCTCAAATTGATTCAGCGTCCAGTCGATGCCGTCTATCTCGAATTTCTCGATAATCTCGCGGGCGCGGGCTTTGACTTTATCCAAAAAGGCATTGTCCTGAATCCGTTTCTTATTGGCCTCCCGCTGCTTTTCGCCTTTCAGATTCCGTTCGATGATAAGTCGTTCGGCCGAATTGTCCCAATAGGTCGGATCGACGTATAATTTCAGACTGATGCGCTTGCGACAGCTATTTTTGGTGACGCATAATTGGAGAATGTGATACCCCATTGAATTGGGTTTGTATTTCCGTAAAACGATGCGAACAGAGTAGGCCATTTCCCGATGCAAAATAATTGGTGGTACAAAAGTGGTACAAGAAAAATCGCAATAGATGACAATAAGTCAAAATCGCAATTCTCTGTACATGATGTAAATATACTAAAATAAAGTTAATTACTTTTATCGAAAAAAATAAATTTCACCTCTGGGGGGCGTGTTGTCGCTGGTTCGAATCCAGTCATCCCGACTAATAGAAAAGCCTTGATATTCAGTCGAATATCGAGGCTTTTTCTTTTCATCACTACCCCATTTCCGCCGTCGGTGGAACACAAGTGGAACATGGATTGCCAGAGTTCTAATTATATCTATAAAACACGTTGTGTGTAATTATATATTAGTATCTTTGTCCTTGTTAAAGATGAAAATGGAATACCTTATACGGATTTTCGCCGCGGTGTTATTGTTTGTTTCTGCGGCGGGATGCGAGCGGCCGGTCGAGATTACGTGGGATGCCTCATCGCTGCATCGCGTCACGGGCGGTGTCTATGCGCGCGTTAAGGTTCTGTCCGACGGGCGGCTGGCTTTGGTTTACAGTGCCGGTCCTGCGGTATGTATGCGTACCAGCGTCGACGGCGGCGATAGCTGGAGCGAGGCCGCCGAAATAGCGCGCGACCAACGTTACAACTACACCAATTCGGAGCTTCTGGAGCTGCACGGCGGCAGGCTGCTGTATCTGTGGAATGCGCGTCCGCGTACGGCTGGAGAGTGTGAATACAAAATCATGGGCGCCGTGTCGGACGACGGCGGCGCAACGTGGCGTGTGCAGGATATATTCCGCGCAGGATGCCGTCCGAGTGAAGGTTGCTGGGAACCTGTGGCATTGCAGTTTGAGGATGGCCACATAGAGCTTTACTTTGCCGACGAATCCCCTTATGATACAACTTCCGAGCAGCAGATTACGATGATGCGCTCGGATGATGACGCTGAGACTTGGGGTGAGCCGCAGTGCGTCTCGTTCCGTCAAGGGGCGCGTGATGGCATGCCCGTGCCGATATATCTGCCGCATCGGGACGAGGTGGTCGTAGCCATCGAGGACAACGGCCTTGCGGGGCGTTTCAAGCCCGTAACGGTACGCACTTCGGAGGATTGGCGTGACGGTTGTGTGACGGGATCTTCGCCGCGGCGCCGTTCCGCATTGAAGGCCGACGAACAGCTGCACGACACGATATATGCCGGTGCACCCTATCTTATACGGCTGCGTGACGGACGTACGCTGCTCTCCGTACAGTCGACCGAGGGGCGTCACGGCTCGAACGAACGCTATGCCAACATGCAGGTATATGCCGGAGACCGCAACGCCGAGAATTTCTCACACCGAACCACACCCTATCCCGATCTTCCGTGGGAAGGCAACGCCCTGTGGAATTCGCTGTGCCAGACGGACGACAATACCGTCATGGCCGTAATGTCGGTCGGCGGTGTGGAGAATGGCGGTATCTGGACCGTCAAGGGACGTTTGAAATAGGATTTTCTGGTTTGCGTTCGCTTCGTAACGGTGGGCATTAATGTGTTGTATTAACGTGTGTGCCGACGTTGGCGTCGCATGTGTCCGAAAGGTAAGTGGAACGGTATCCAGCGACGCGTGCGGAGCAGGTCGTATATAAGCCACACTGAAAGAAGCGAACATATAATTACGACCGTAAGTGACGCTTCGGGTCCGAAGGCTCCCCCTGTAAGCAACTCCGGTCCCGAGGTCTCGGCATGAAACAGCGTCGTTATCTTCGGGGATCCCGATACGGGAAGTCCCCATATCCTGCCTTCGGTGAAATTCCATGCCCAATGTATTCCTATCGGCAGCCAAAGGTTGCCGCTGTGGGCATATATGGCGCCGAACAATATTCCCGCCTCGATGGCTATGGCGGCGCTTGTCCAAAGCGAGGCATTGGGGTTCAGTATGTGCGCCCCGCCGAACAGAAGGGCCGATATGATTATTGCCGCAGCCGAGCCTGCCGACCGTTCGGTTATGCGGTATATGACTCCGCGGAAGAGACACTCTTCGGTTGCGGCAGTCAGCAGACAATACAGGAATATCCACACCAGATCCCATGTCGGGGTGAATGCCGTTATGCGGTATCCGCCGCCGAGGTACATCACGGCCGTTGCGACGGTAATAAGCAGAAATCCCGTAAACAGACCTTTGGCTGTCTCTGGAGCGGCCGTATGTCGTGACAGTTCCGTTATGCGGCGACGTTCCAGCAGGCGGCACAGCGTTGCGTAGAGCGTTATGACAAGTCCTCCGGCCAAGAAGAAACATATACCCGTAAGGGGCAGCGAATCCCGTGCGACAACTCTTGTCGCATGGACGAGAGCCGAACGAAATACCAAGATAAGGATAGCCATGACCGCCATGCGCAACGGCGCCCAATGAAATATGCGGCGCAGACGTGGCGCTGTCTTCTCGACCCACCGTCCGCGTATGAGCCGCAATTTCATCAGTATGAGTATCCACAACATGGCTGTTGCGTATTATGCACCGTAGACGCTCATCCCGGCCGCGGCAGTGTGCGGCCGGATGCCGTCGTTACTCTTGTGCCGGTTTGACTATACCCTTCTTCGACTGTCCGTCGACGTATATGTATAGCGGGCGGTCGAACTCGACACATCGCAGATATTCTCCGTCGTAGAGCGCCGGCATGGCGTCGAGCACGGCTATGTCGAGCGTACCGTCCCCGCGCGAGGGGTTTAGCGAGAGGTATCCCACGCCGAGCGAGGTTACATTCTGGAAGAAGTGGGTGCCCTGACTTGCCTCGATATTGAAGTCGGGCAGCGCCGACTCGACTATGACGCGCGCCTCGGATATGTGTCCCCACTTGACCGGTACACCCAGATTGGGGTCCGACGACCCCCAGCGGCCCGTGCCGATAAGGACATATTCGCTGCCGCTGTCGCGCAGGCGCCTGTTGAACTCATAGAGTTCGTCGGCGATCTCCTGCGTCTTGAGCGACGAGAACTTGTCGAACTTCATGTATATGATGTGCCGTATGTCGCGCATAAGGCCTATGCCGAGGGCGCACTCCGAGTAGACGATGGCGCCCGTGCGGTCGACCTTTGTCCAGTCGAGTTTGGCGCTCTCCTCGTTGCGGATGATGGGGCGTATCTGCAGCAGGTTGAATATCTGTACCGACCCGTGCGGGACATCCATATTGACCGCAAACTCCAACTCCACGGGACAACGCATCTCCTCCTCGCCTATCTTCAGCAGGTCGCGGATTATCTCGGCCAGCGGGAAGGATCCGTACTTGAGTATGCGGTTGAAGGTGATGACGCGGAAGTAACGCGACAGCGTGGGGCTCTCGCTTATGCGGTTGTTCTGGTAGTCGTAATAGGAACACGTATATTTCGAGTTGCGGAAGTCGCCCATGCGCGATACGGGCAGCCGCTCAATGTTTACCTCGTCGTTTGTCGATGGACGGAACTTGTCGGGATTGAGACTCAGGGCCATCACTTCGGTCTGGGCGTCGCTTACGGCCAGCTCGGGGGTTGATGTCTGCAACGCCTTGTCGGGGTATGCGGGCGAGAAACGCAGGCTCTTGCCGCCGTCGACGACCGCCTTTCCGAGTCCCATAACTATGTTGCATACGCCGTCCTCGGCCTTCTCGTATCCCAACGGATAGAGGTTCTGCGAGCGGGCTACGCCCGAGAGCGTCGGGAAATAATATCCGTTCTGTTCGGTACCGCACACCTCCTGTATGAGTACGGCCATCTTCTCCTCCGAGAGGAGGTTCTGAGATGACTGGATATAAGCTCGCGACGAGGCGTAGTATACAGACGCATAGACGCTCTTTATGGCGCGCACGAGCATGCGCAGCATCTGGTCGTCGTTCTCGCATCGCGGGATCATGTACGTGGAGTATATTCCGGCGAATGGCTGGTAGTGCGAGTCCTCGAGTTTCGACGAGGAGCGTATGGCCAGCGGCCGGCGGCAGGTGCGCACGAATACGCGCAGTTTGGTGTACAACTCGGCCGGAAGCACCGAATTGAGGAACTCCGAGAGGATGCCTTCGTCGTCAACCTCCTGCGAGATGACGTATTTGAGTCCGTTTATGCGTATGAAGTCGTCGAAGTAGTCGGTGGCGATGACCAGACTGCGCGGGATCATTATACGCACGTTGGGATACTTGTAGTAGTGGTTATATTTGGCCAGCATGCTGTTCATGAAGGCCAGACCGCGCGCCTTGCCTCCGATCGAACCCTCGCCGAGGCGGGCGAAGCCTATGGCGTCGCTGTACGTCGCCTCGTCGAACTGTGCCACCACGCCCTGTCCGAGCATGGTGCGGTAGTCCTTGAAGAGTGATACCAGTGCGGCGCGGTGCTCGTCGATGGAGCTGAAATGGCTGCTGTTGATGCTGCGCAGCACCTTCGCCAGCGGGAAGAGTCCGCGCGAGTAGAGCCACTTCGAGAGGTGCATGTGTTGCAGGTGGTACTCCAGAACATCGTCCGGGACGGTGGCTATAAGCTCCTGCATCTGCTTGAGGTCGCGCGCTCGGCCTATCACCTCGCCCGTATTCAGGTCGCAGAATTCGAACTCGCCGAAGCCGAACTCGCGCAGTATGACGTCCTGCAACTCTGGCAGCAGCGTCTTCGAGGTCTTGGCGATGAAGCCCGCGCCGAGAGACTCCGCCACGGCGCGGTAGTTGACCTGCGACGACTGCATGATGACGGGCATCCACGGAGCATCCGCCTTGATCATCTTGCAGAGGTCAATGCCGGCATCGCTCTTTTCGTCCTCCGACTTGTCGCCCGCGTGCAGTATGAGACCAACGTCCGAAATTACGCCCAGAAGGTTCTTCTTGTAGCGTTCGTAGGTCTTGACCGCATCTTCGAAGTTGGTCGCCAGCAGCACTTTCGGGCGGGCGCGCTTGCGCGATACCTGCTGCTGTTCGTTATAGGCATCCTTCAGGAACTCGCTGTTCTGCAACAGCAGTATCTTGTATAGTTCTGGCAGGTACGTCGAATAGAATCGTATCGAGTCCTCGACCAGAAGTATAGCCTGCACACCCCCCTCGAGTATGTCCGACTCGGCATTGAGGTGGTCCTCCATTAGCTTGATTATGGCTATTATGAGGTCCGTATTGCCGTGCCAGCAGAATATGTTGTCCAGCTCCTTGCACTTCTGTTCGGCGATCTGGCGGTATATCTCCTTCGAGAAGCTCGTCAGCAGCACCACGGGCAGCGACGGATACAACTCCTTGACGCGGCGGGCAAAATCGAAAACATTGGGCTCGCCGACATTGTACATCGTCAGTACGAAGTCGAAGTCGCGGCGCGTCTGCAACAGAGCCAGAGCGTCGGCCGTCGACTCGACACGTGTGAGCGAGGGCGGGTTGCTCATGTTGAGCTCCATATATTCGCGGTTGATCTGCGACTCTATGTGGCCGTCCTCTTCGAGTATATAGCCGTCGTAGGTGCAGCACACGAGAAGTATCTTGTGGATACGGTGCTGCATGAATTGGTAGGGAGTCTGGTCCTCGAGACTCAGGTATGCGTGATCTTCCATTGGCCTAAAGGGAGTGGTCGTATATCTTAATTATATATTTCGGTTTAGAGTTTCCAGACGGGCTGCCATGTGAGGGTGAATCGTCCATCCTCGATCTGCAGCGGCAGCCAGATGTAACGTCCGTCGATAGCGTTTTCGGGTTTCCAGCGGTCTCCCATATATATAATGGTGCCGTCGCTGCCCTCGACGGGTAGCATGTATGTACTTTGCGAGTGGAAGGTCTTGTCGGCGTCGTCACCCACGCACGGATTCCCCAGCTCGGTCCACTCCCCCATCACCGAATCGGCTACGGCCGAGCGGGCGGCGTTGGGGGCCCAACCCGTACATCCCGACATCATGAGGTAATATTTGCCGTCATGCTTGAATATCGCGGGCGCCTCCATCGAACGGCCGACAAAAGCACGTACATAACGACCCGAGTGTGCCGTGTAGTCATCCGTAAGCTCGGCGATCTGCAGCGTCTGGTTCTCCTCCGAGGCGTATATGTGGTATGCTTTGCCGTCGTCGTCCACGAAGAGCGTCATGTCGCGTGCCATCTGCCCGCCCTCGATGTCACGCACCAGAAAACGGTCGCTTTCTGGGATCTCGGCCTCCTTGCCTTCGGATGCGGCTTCGGCCGCCTGCCGGGTCTGCTCGCTCACGTTGAGCGGCCACTTGCCTGCATTGACACGTCCCGCATTGAGGAACTTGTACGGGCCGGTTATGTTGTCGCTGACAGCCACTCCGCTCATGGCGGCGGCATAGCCGCGATCCTTGAGCTCGAGGTGGAACCACATGACGAACTTGCCGGTCTGCTCGTTATATATAACCTTCGGGCGCTCCAGAATACATCCCTTCTCGATGGGGCTTCCCGACCCTTCGGGATCTACGGCAAGGGCTATGCCCTCGTCGCGCCAGTCGTAGAGGTTCTTCGACGAATAGCAATGCACTCCAACATTTGCGCGGTTGCCGCCCTCGCCTTCGGTCTTGTGCTCGCCGAACCAGTAATAACGGCCGTCGTGGTATAGTATGCCGCCGCCGTGGGCGTTGATAGCCACACCGTTGTTGTCAAGCCACACCTCGCCCGGACGGAACTCCTTGTTGCCGTTGCACGAGAGGCTGAGGACCGCTGCGGCTGCAATGATGGTCAGGGTAATGATCTTTCTCATGGTATTGTTGTGTTTTGGTTTTGTCTTTGTCCCCCCAAAATAGTGAAAGCCGGGCGCAGAGACAAATCGAAAAACAAAATTTTTCAGAATTTGGCTCGGCTGTGGCGCATACTATCTGAGTCGAAGTCAAAGATAGTGAAAGCCGCGCGAAGTGACAAATGAAAACGACGGCGTTTTTGGTCTGATGTTACGTCTGCGGCGCATGGATGGTGTAAATATGTATATATACTACCTGTTTATCTCTGCGGAATGATTAATTTTGCGCGTTGGTAAATTTCAAGGATATGAAAGTCGATGTGAACGAACGTGCCCAGCAGGCGCGAAAATATTTTGAATCAGGATATAATTGTGCACAGTCTGTATTTTTGGCCTTCCGTGACGTTACGGGGCTCGATGAAGAGCTGGCGGCAAAATTTTCGGCTCCCTTCGGGGGCGGCATGGGCCGTCTGCGCGAGGTGTGCGGTACGGTGAGCGGCATGAGCATGGTAGCCGGATTCCTATATCCCAATACCCGTCCGAACGATATGCCTTCGAAGAAACGTACTTATGCCGCAGTGCAGGATCTGGCCGAGAAGTTCCGTGCCGAGAACGGTTCGATCGTATGCCGTGAGTTGTTGGGGCTTGCGCAACGAAAGGATGACCCGACACCGTCGGAACGCACCAAGGAGTACTACAAACGCCGTCCGTGTGCGGAATATGTAGCCATAGCGGCGCGTCTGGTTGCCGAGAAGATAAATGCCGACGACGATAACAAATAATCATTGCGGCATATAGGGTTTTGTTTCGATACTTTTTTGTTTTATTGTGGAAGCCGGTTGTGATATTCCGAAATATATTTTCTATATTTGCATCGTGTGATCCCTTTGTCTCGATGCCGCTGACGGCGGTTTGCGAAGGGTAAGCAATATGGTAGAAATCCCCGATAAATTGAAGAAGAATATGTCGAAGAAAACTCTTTTTGCCATGATGGCCTGCTGCGTATCGTTATGCGCGGCATGCTCTGATTCCGGAACCGACGACAACGAAAAGAACAAACCGCATCGCCCCGATATCGAGACGCAGGTCATTGCCCACCGCGGATATTGGGACAAGGCCGGTTCGGCACAGAACTCCATAGCCTCGCTCAAGGCGGCGCAGGATCTGGGGGTATACGGGTCGGAGTTCGATGTCAACATGACGGCAGATGACCGTTTGGTTGTCGTGCACGGCCCTTCGCACGGAAATATAGCCGATGTGCGTACGGCGTCGTTTGATGAGGTGCGTGCCGTCAAGCTTTCGAACGGTGAGCCTACGCCTACGTTCGAGGAGTATCTGGAGCAGGGTGCCAAGAACGATAAGGTCAAACTGATATGCGAGATAAAGGACCACGCTACGTCTACTCGCGAGACCCAAGTGGTGGAGGCGGTGCTTGCGGCTGTCGAGAAGGCCGGTATGCAGGATCGTATCGAGTATATAGCTTTCAGCCGTCACGTATGTGCGGAACTTGTGCGTCTGTGCCCGGGTGTGAAGGTCGCTTATCTTAACGGAGACCTCTCTCCGGCGGAGCTGAAGGAGATGGGCATCACGGGACTCGATTACCAGAAGTCGAAGATGGAGGGCAACCCGACGTGGCTGCGCGAGGCCCGCAGTCTGGGACTTACGGTGAACGTATGGACGCTGAACAGCGAGAGCGACATGGAATGGGCCGTCGTGCGCGGTGTGGATTATGTCACCACGGACGATCCCGAGTTGCTGAAATATGTCATCGAACAGAACCGCGTGAGCGAATAAATTTCTCCTGTCGGGTAATATTGACAGCGTAGTATATGAAAAATCCGAGTGCCGCGACGGCACTCGGATTTCTCTTTTATTTATCTGTTGTCCTCTATTTTTTTTGACTGCGCGTTCTGCTGCTTGAGCAGGTCGCGTATCTCGGTAAGCAGAAGCTCCTCTTTCGACGGCGCGGGTGCAGGCGCGGGTGCCGCCTTCTTGCGTGTTATGCTGTTCATGAGCTTCACCATCAGGAACACGCAGAAGGCGAGGATGGCGAAGTCGATACACTGTTGCAGGAAGGCTCCGTAGCAGAGGTAGACGGGCTCGTGCGTCGTAGCGGCTGCGGCCGCGTCGTGTGAGAGAAAGTCGGTTCCCGCGGCGACGGCATCGCGTACGCGGGAAATGTCGAGTTTGAGGTTCGAAAAGTCGGCATTGCCGATGAGCACTCCGATCGGAGGCATCAGCACGTCGTTCACGAGCGACGAGACGATCTTTCCGAATGCGCCGCCGATGATCACACCGACGGCCATGTCCATAACGTTACCCTTGAGGGCGAACTCCTTGAATTCCTTGAAGAAAGCCATATCGTGTTTTTTTTGTTGGACGCACCGCTGCGGATGCGTCGGATGGTGAATGTTGTACAAATATAGGTATTAGGATCAACATGGCAAAAGTCGTTCCACGGCTTTAGCGAATTAAGATATGATTAAAATATGTCGGTTTTTTTGTCCGTTCGCATTAAATATATACCTTTGCAGCGGATTTCAACGAATAATTGTTGTAAAAGCAGCATGTTGCGAATGAGGTTCGTATCCCTATACAATATTTTTGGCCGACGTCATGCCGTCAAGCGTAACCGCCGCGACGGGGGATGTGGAATAAAGAGAGCGTGTGCGTATGTCCGCACAGCTCTCTTTTGCGTTGTTGCATTAGGGTGTCGTAGTCTGAATTTCCAATACAGACATATACATTTTTCTTATTAACTTAAACTTAAATCAGATCGGAATGAAACATCTTTTCTTTTTGATTCTCTCGCTGGTGATGATCGGCACGGCAAGTGCGCAGGTCACCACGTCGAGCATCAACGGTAAGGTTACCGATTCGAATGGTGAGGTTTTGGTAGGTGCTACCGTCATCGCGGTGCACAACCCTACCGGAACGCAGTACGGCGCTTTGACCAACGTCGACGGCCGTTACAACATTCAGGGTATGCGTACCGGAGGTCCCTACACGATCACCGTATCGTATGTAGGTTATCAGGCAGTCGAGCTGACCGATATTACGCTCAGCCTCGGTGAGCCCCGTACCTTCGACGTTTCGCTCAAGGAGTCTACGGAGATTGACGCCGTTGTCGTGGTCAGCACTGCCAACGACCGTTTCAATGCCAACAAGACGGGTGCCGCAGTGAACTTCTCGCGCGGCGTGATTGAGAATGTCCCCACCATCGACCGCAGCATTGCCGACGTGGCACGTCTGTCGCCTCTGGCAAGCTCGACGAAGAGCTCGACGGGCGGTATCTCGTTCGCCGGTGCCAACAACCGTTACAACTCGTTCCAGATCGACGGTACGGTTTCGAACGACGTCTTCGGCCTTACCTCGTCGGGAACCAACGGCGGTCAGACCTCGACCAACCCCATCTCGATGGAGACCATCGAGGAGATTCAGGTTGTAATCGCCCCCTATGACGTTCGCCAGAGCGGTTTCACGGGCGGCGGTATCAACGCCGTAACCAAGTCGGGTACCAACTCGTTCCGCGGTTCGGCCTACACCTACTTCCGTAACAACAATCTCGTGGGCAAGGGCGCCTCGGGCGAGAAGTATGCCGAGCAGAGCACCCAGACCTACGGTTTCACCTTCGGCGGTCCGCTCGTAAAGGACAAGCTCTTCTTCTTCGTGGGTGGCGAGTACTACAAGGACAAGACTCCCGCTACGGTGTATGATGAGAACAACATCGACGGCTTCGTTACGATGGATCAGCTCAACCAGATCCGCGAGCAGTACAAGAAACTTACGGGTTACGACACTGCCGGCTTCGGCCAGCACACGCCCGAGATCTGGTCGGCCAACGTTATGGCTCGTCTGGACTGGAACATCAACGATAACAACAAGATGATGCTGCGCTACAACTATGGCGGCGCTTCGGCCGACAAGTACTACACTTCGTCGAGCTCGTACTACTTCAACGATGCCAGCTATTATCAGCGTAACGAGACCCATTCTCTGGTAGCCGAGTTGCAGTCGCGCATCAGCAATTCCGTTTCGAACGAGTTGCGTGTAGGTTACACCCGCGTTCGTGACTGGCGTGAGGCAGCCGCTCCCGACGGCGCTCCCACAGTGTCGATCTCGGTAAGCAATCCTACGGGTGATTCGAACAAGAATACAACCGTATATCTCGGTAACGAGTATTGCTCGTATGCAAACCAGCTCGATCAGGATATCTTTACTATCACAGACAACTTGACGTGGTACAAGGGTGATCATACTATTACCTTCGGTACGCACAATGAGTTCTACAAGATGTATAACGTATATGCGCAGAATGCTACCGGCGCATGGTCGTTCAGCTCGCTTGATGATTTCATGAACAATAAGGCCGATCAGTTCAAGTATACCTATTACCAGAGCACTGATCTGGATGAGAAGGGCAACTGGGGTGCAAAGTTCGGTGCCGCACAGTTCGGTCTCTATCTGCAGGACGAGTGGCGTGCCAACGACAAGTTCACCCTTACGTATGGCCTCCGCATGGATGTGCCCGTAATGTTTAAGAAACCTTCGGTGAACGATGATTTCAACAACTCGGATGTCGCCAAGAAGTACGGTGTGGCTACGGGCGATATCGCCTCTGGAAACGTGCTGCTCTCACCCCGTCTCGGATTCCGCTGGTATGTGGATGAGGAGAAGAACATCCTTCTGCGCGGCGGTCTGGGTCTCTTCACGGGTCGTGTACCCTTCGTATGGATGTCGAACCAGTACTCTAATACCGGTATAGATCAGGTCTCGGTTACGGGTGATCCGGGCAAGGGGCAGACTATTCCTGCATTGGGCAGTTCTATCACGGCTGATGAGATTAAGGAGATGGGCTTCGGTGCAAGTGCCGCCACGATCAACGTAGTGGACAAGAAGTTCAAGTATCCTCAGGTGTTCCGTGTGAACTTGGCCGCCGATTTCAACATCGGCAACGGATGGTCGGCAACGCTGGAGGCTCTCTACTCGAAGACCTTCAACAATATGTACGTACAGAATATCGACTACGAAGACAGCGGCAAGAAGGTTTACACCGTACCTGGTAACGAGAATTCGGCCGCAATCCTTTATAAGGATCAGACTTCATACAGCAACATCATCTACTTGAAGAATACCAACAAGGGTTACTCTTACTCGCTGACGGCACAGGTGCGCAAGGCATTCGACTTCGGTCTTACGCTTGATGCCGCCTACACGTTCGGTCACTCGTACAGCGTATTCGACGGTACATCTTCGGTTGCTTACTCTAACTGGAAGTACAACTATGCACGCAATACCAATGACCCGCAACTCTCACTCTCGTCATTCGACATACCCCACCGCATAATCGCTTCGGCCAACTATAATACCCGTTATGGTAAGAACAACCGTTGGGGAACCAACCTCTCGCTTATTTACGAGGGCCACTCAGGACAGGCTTACTCGTTCTACTACTACGACAATGCCAAGACGACGATCGGTGGTGGTAAGTTCTTCAATGGCGACGGCGTAGGCGGTAACGACCTGATGTACGTTCCGACGGTAGAGGATATGGATAAGATGAATTGGGCTTCGCAGGCCGACAAGGAGAACTTTGAGGCATTTATCCGTGGTAACAAGGTCCTGAACGCAAACCGCGGTAAGTACAGCGAGCGCAACCAATTCCACATGCCGTTCGAGAGCCAGTTCGACTTTAGCTTCTCACAGGATTTCTACTACAACGTAAAGCGTGGCGGCAAGATCACCTTCATGTGGACGATCATGAACGTTGCAAACCTCTTCAATAAGAATTGGGGTAAGTACTATGAGAACGTATATGCCTTTGCTCCGCTGACGGTGCAGGGATATACCGAAACGCCTGAAGGCGACTATGTTCCGACATTCTCATACTATGAGAACTATAAGGATCTGAATGACTACTTCTCGCGCTGGAGAATGCAGTTCGGTATAAGAATTACCTTCTAAGGTCGCACTTATATCGCCAAATGACAAGAGGCCGCATCATCCGATGCGGCCTCTTGTTATTTTGTGCCGTTCGGGTTATCTTTGCGGTAAAGTAAAATTGTCTCATGAGCAAACTCGATCTATACGGTGTGGAGTACAATCCGCGCGAGGCCGACATGTGCGGTGAAGTGAGGGCCGGCTTCCCCAGCCCCGCCGAGGATACGCCCCACGAGAGGCTCGATCTGATGAAGCTGCTGATACGCCATCCTGCGGCGACGTTCTATTTCCGCGTCAGCGGCGTCAGTATGGTGGACGACGACTTCGACGAGGGCGACATCATTGTGGTCGACCGCAGTCTGGAGCCCGATGACGGCCGCGTGGCGGTATGTTTCATCGACGGCGAGTTCACATTGAAGCGCATACGCCGCGACAAGGATTGTATATGGCTTGTGCCGGCAAACAAACGCTTCGCCCCGATACGCGTGACGGCCGATAACGAGTTCGCCGTATGGGGTGTGGTTACTTACGTGATAAAAAAGGTGTGACGTCATGTATGCCCTTGCCGACTGCAACAACTTCTTCGTCTCGTGCGAGCGTCTGTTCCGTCCCGATCTGAACGGACGGCCCGTCATCGTGCTCTCGAACAACGACGGCTGTGCCATCGCACGCAGCAACGAGGCCAAGGCTTTGGGCATAGGTATGGGTGCGCCTCTGTTCAAGATAGCCGATATCGTGCGGCGAAACCATGTGGTCGTATTCTCGGGCAACATGGCTCTTTATGGCGACATCTCGCGCCGCGTGCAGCAGACACTTATGGAGTTCACGCCCGCCATTGAGCGTTACAGTATAGACGAGGCGTTTCTCGATCTGCGTGGCATGGAAACGACCGATTTCGATGCCCTTGCGAAGGAGATCTCGCGCCGCTGTCTGCGTAATACGGGCATACCTGTATCGGTCGGCATAGCCCCGACAAAGACACTTGCCAAGATAGCCTCGAAGCTCTGCAAGCGTTATCCCAAGCTGCGCGGCGGATGTTACATGTACCGTCCGGAGGATGTGGAGAAGGTGTTGCGGAGGTTTCCCGTCGAGGATGTATGGGGCATCGGCCGCCGATTCTCGAAACGGCTTATCGAGTTGGGTATAAAGACGGCGTACGACTTCACTACCCTCTCGCCCGAATGGGTGCGTGCGCAGATGAGCGTTACGGGTATGCGGACATGGCGCGAACTGCGTGGTGAGGCCTGTATAGGTTTCGAGGATGGTTTTCAGGCCAAGCAGTCGATATGCACCTCGCGCAGTTTCGCTGCTGAGATATACGAGTTCGACGCTTTAGCCGAGCAGGTGGCCAAGTTCGCCTCGATGACGGCCGAGAAGCTGCGCCGCCAACACTCGGCCTGCAACCAGATGACCGTATTCGCGTGGACGAACCGTTTCAAGGAGGATTGGACATCGAACCGCGGCAACAGCTGCGTTACGGCATTCGAGACGGCGACCGACAGCTCGATCGAGATGGTCAAGGCGGCGCGTGCGGCTCTCGGGGAGATCTTTGCCCGCGGCTGCGGATACAAGAAAGCGGGCGTTATAGCCACCTCGATAATTCCGAAGGATGGCGTTCAGGCCAACCTCTTCGGCGAAACGGATATTCAGCGCCACGACCGCCTTATGCGTGCCATGGATGCCATAAACGGACGGTTGGGTCACGATTCGGTGATCGTAGCCTCGCAGGGTTTCGGCGACGTGCGCAACCAGCACCAGCACCGTTCGCCGAGATATACAACCGAGTGGAGCGACATTCCCACCGTCTCGTTGTAGCGTGTCAATTAAACACAAGAAACGGCCTCTCGCATAGGTGAAAGGCCGTTTTTTATTTGTTTTGTACAGTCTGCCGTTGAATTATTCCCTATTCCTTGGGCAGGAGTATTTCTCGCAGGCGTGCGCAAGAACCCTCGGCATCGTGTTTGTCGAAGTGGAACGGTATGATACCCTTTGCGGCAGCCGCCTCGGTATTCTCCTTGCGGTCGTCGATGAAGAGTGTCTCTGAGGGCGTGAGCGAGAATCGCTTTATGAGGATGTCGTATATCTCGGGCATGGGTTTGACGATATGCTCCTCGCATGAGACCACATCCCCGTCAAAATATCGGTAGACATCCGTGCGGCGCAGGAAGTCGATATATTCGCGCGACATGTTCGAGAGTACGTACAGTCGGTATCCGGCAGCCTTCAGGTCGTGGATGAGCGCCTCGGTAGGTGCTATGGCCTCCTGCTTCTCTATCGAGAGCAGCACCAGACGGCGGGCATACTCCTTGTCTACGCCGCGGTATGCCGCAAGGTCGTCTATCATCTTGTCGAACGACGATTTGCCGAGATCGTAGTCCACCCAGAACTGCGGCATGGGCGATTGGATTACGTATGAAAAGAAGCGTATGAACTCTTCGCTGCATTTGGCCGGATCCTGTGCAAAGACCACGCGGCCCAGATCGAATACAATGTTTTTCATAACTGCAAATATAACAATACGGCCGCAGAATTGCAAACATGGGTATATGCTCGGCTTGGAAGGTGTGTATGCGGCGTTTTGATTTCGTGGTTGTCGGTTCGATACCGGCGGCGACTTTTTCATCTAAAAATTTCGTAGAAATATTTGTTCATCTAAAAAATTAGTAATAGATTTGTATCGACACTGAAACTACGGAATATCATGACTCGAAAATTATTATTTACGCTGTTGCTTACGGCGTGTATTTCATATTCTTACGCACAGCATATCGTCGGGCGTATAGATTCTGCGGCCATACAGCGCGAGGTTGTGGCTGATGACGGTATCGGGGAGGCGTTGGCCGAGGTACCCGATGTGGAGTATAGATACAGGGTGAACGGTAAGGCAATGACCGAGAACGAGGCCGACATACGTGTGCGCCCGTGGAACGTGCGGTCGATACGCTCGCGACGTACGGATGACGGCGTGGTCGAGTTGCGCATGCGTGCGGGCAAGTTGACACGGAAATACCTCAAGGGGAATATCAGCGGAGTGCGTTGGGACAGTCGGTGGATCAATGATTGGGAGTTGCAGCGCTACATATCGTCATACATACGCCACAGCGACTACGACAGCATACGCCGCGCGGAGGGCATCGAAAAAGGCAAGTTCTTCTACCCCGAAGAGCGTCATTGGCGCCAGCTTTCGCCCGATGCGGTATATGTGCTGAACGGCAGGCGTATCGACGGCGGCATATTGGTCTACCTTGAGGGGTCGTTGTTGCAGAAGATCGATCTGCAATACCGTCGCCGTGATGTGCGTAGATTCGGAGCCGAGGCCGAGAATGGTGTAATACGGGCGCGGACGTTCCACTGCCGCCGTCCTTTGATCCTTATCGACGGCGAGCCTGCGCGGCTCAAGCGGTGGCTTGCCATGTGCAATGTGGAGACGATCAACATGGAGACACCGGTGAATTACCGTATGCTCTCCCCCATCGACGCCTACAAGCGTTACGGACGGCGCGGCAAGTACGGTGTACTCTATGTTAGTACGGAGCCTGTGGAGGCGGAGGAGTAATATGCTAATTAATAGGATAATTAATGTAAAATATAAACGGATATTATGGTATTGGAAAAACGACGCAAGCAGGAGCTCACCAAGGGCGAAGAGGAGGTGATGCATGTATTGTGGGAGCTGGGTAAGGGTACGGTGAACGACATCATATCCCGTATGCCGGAGCCCAAACCCAAATATACGACCGTGGCTACGTTCATAAAGATACTCGAAAACAAGGAGTTCGTCTACCATGAGCCTGTCGGCAAGGGGTTTGTCTACTACCCTGCCGTGGCCAAGGAGGTTTATGCGCGCACGATTGTGGGTAATATGTTGGCCTCGTACTTCGACGGTTCGATGTCGAACATGGTGTCGTTCTTCTCGCGGCAGGATAATATCTCGATGCGTGAGCTGGACGAGATTATGGAGATTGTCGAGAAAGCCCGGAAACAGTAACGTTTGAATATGCAATGATATGAGAGAGTTGATTGTATATATGCTCGAGACGCTGGCATGCAGTGCCGTGTTGATGCTTCTCTATGGCGTGCTGTTCGACCGCAGGGTGTCGTTCGCGTTCTGCCGCGCATATATTCCCGTGTCGGTTGTCGCGGCGGCGGTCATACCATTGCTGCGCATTCCCGTATGGAGTGCCGTGACGGAGCCTTTGGGGGGAAATATCGTTGCCGGAGAGATCGTGTCGACTCTTGTCGTGGAGGGCCATGCTACGGCCGCTGTCGGCGTGCGCGAGATACTGCTTATAGCGTACGCGGGTGGAGTCGTTCTGTCGTTTGCGGCAATGGCAGTGCAGCTGTGTAATATATGGCGCTTGGCCCGCGGCGGCGAACTCCTGCACGAGCGCAATCCACGTATCGTACGCACGGCTGAACGCATAGCGTCGTTCTCCTTCTTCGATACCATATATCTGAGCCGAGAGATTGAAGAGAACGACATCAAGGCGATCGTGGCACATGAGAGCAGCCATATACGCCATCGCCATTCGGCAGAGAAGGTCGCCATGCAGCTGTTGCGGGCGCTGATGTGGTGGAACCCTTTCGTGTGGATAGCGCAACGCCGTCTGACCGAGGTACACGAGTATGAGGCCGATGCCGACGTGCTGGGTGGAGGTTACGACGTGAACGATTATATAACTTCGATATTGAAGAGTCTGTTGGGTTATAGTCCGGACATAGCCAACAGTTTCAGAGATTCCTTAACCAAAAAACGATTCAAAATGATGACAACTAAAAAGACAAGCAGATACGCTCTGCTACGTACGCTTGCCGTGCTGCCCGTGGCCGCTGCATTGTTGTGTACGTTCTCATTTACGGCTAAGGCCGAACAGACCGCAGTTCCCGTTCCAGAAGCTGAGACTGCCATGCCCGTGGCTGAGGCTGTCGCTCCGGAGGTTGAGACAACGCAGCCGCAGAAGCCGCAAAAGGATGAAGTGTTGATGCAGGCCGAGGTGATGCCCAAGTTCAACGGCGGTGAAGTTCAGGATTTCCGCACGTGGGTGATGTCGCAGATCCATTACCCCGAGAGCATGGTCAAAGGTAAGATACAGGGACGGATGCTGGTGGAGTTTGTCATAAACAAAGAGGGCAAACTGACAGACTTCCATGTCATTAAGGAACTGCACAAGGATGCGTCGGAACAAGTTGCCGACGTATTATCCAAATCGCCCTTGTGGACTCCCGGTCAGAATAACGGTAAGGCGGTAAGTATGAAGTTCATATTGCCGCTGGATTTCCGACTGAGTTCCCCCGCATGGGATGAGAAGGCAGATGCAGCTTCAGAACCGAAGTCCAAGGCAGGCAAGAATGAGGACAGGTCCAAGGAGATTGACGAGATTGTCGTCATGAATTGGAGTAAGTAACGACGAACAGTGTGAGAGACTTTTCCCGACCGTAAGCATAAATCCGATCCGACAGTGTCCCGGCACGGGACACTGTCGAAAACCCGACGATGGCGTACACAGAGCCGCAGGCCTTGTGTGCGCCTTTTTGTATCATGTGCGTGAAATTGGACGTGAATATCTTCGAAATACCTAAATCGTATCCCATGCCGTCGTCGGCAATGGCGCGAAAATATGTATATAAATGTTTCGGAAATGTAATTTTTAGTACGGTTTTTGATTATATTTGCATTATAGAAACGGAAAACAATTTAAATTAAAATCATTTATATGAAAAAACTATTTTCTATCGTGATGATCATGGCTTCGGTTGTGATGCTCACCACGTCGTGTAACAAGAAGGATTCCGATCCCATGTACGTAAGCATCGCTACCATTGTCGAGGGCGGCGGCCTTTTGGGCAGCAGAATATATGTCGAGTTCGATAACGGCAAGACAGCCTATGTGACGAATGCAAACGATCTGCAGGTTAACCCGCCGTTTGATAATGAGGTGCGTGCGATGATATATTACACCATCAATGAGGCCGAGTCGACCGATACCGGATACGATATGGTCATTACGCTCAATATGGTATACGGCGTCATTACAGATTACGTTCGCTTCATCGACGACCATGACATAGGTAACATTGCTGACTATACGGCCGGTATAGCAATCGACGAGGGATATTATGCCAACGATTGGATTACGCTCGACATATCGTTCCCCTACAGTTCGACGAGCAAGGAGCACAACGTCTACATGGTATATAACACCCGTGCCGAGCATGCCGGTATGTTCCAGAACCTCTATAACAATGACGGCTATCTCTATCTTGAACTCTATCACGACAATGACGATGATGGTGATACCAATGTATTTTCGGGATATGCATGTTGGAAGATACGTTCTAATCTGGGTGTGGATATCAACGACTACAAGGGTATAAAGATCCTTTATTGGAACTATAAGAGCAAAGCGGCCGATGTATGCACCATCGAAGCCCTCAAGAACAATAATATCAATATTGCTCAGTAGTAGCTGTCTGAATGTCACTCTAAAGCGCCGCCTTCGAGCGGCGCTTTTTTTGCATGCAGGTTTCGGTATGATGTCCTTACGGTACGTATGAGTACCTATTGGGGCCGTGTGCGTGTCGTTGAGACCCTAAGTAAAATTGCGACGTTCCTTTAATCTATCGTTTTTAACCTCTTCCCTCTTCCCTCTTCCCTCTTCCCTCTTCCCTCTTCCCTCTTCCCTCTTCCC
>ERZ827150.2215-NODE-2215-length-21592-cov-22.558016_pt1 | contig 21592 bp, 19 predicted proteins | sample MGYA00519779_ERZ827150 | MGnify/ENA primary metagenome ERZ827150 (study PRJEB31778, sample SAMEA3449267) | human gut metagenome | biome: human gut; feature: human-associated habitat; material: faeces | place: United Kingdom | collected 2010/2012 ...
CGTTGACCACCGACTGAGCGGCATCGGTCATGGCCGGAACGATGAACCCGCCCGGGCACATGCAGAACGAGTAGACCCCGCGGCCGGCCTCCTGACTCACCAGCGAATAAGCCGCCGCCGGAAGGTATTCGCCCCGCGTCTGGCAGTGGTACTGGATCGAGTCGATCAACGCCTGCGGATGCTCGATACGCACGCCCATGGCAAAGGCCTTCGCCTCGACGCGCACGTCCCTGCGGTAAAGCAGCTCGTAGATATCGCGTGCCGAATGCCCCATGGCCAAAACCACGGCCGCCCCTTCGACAAACGTGTCGCCGCACCGCACACCCCGGATACGGCCGTTGCGGATTTCAAGATCCGTAACGCGGCTGCCGAACACGAACTGGCCGCCCGAGCCAAGGATCGTCTGCCGGATATTCTGCATGATGCGCGGTAACTTGTCGGTTCCGATATGCGGATGGGCTTCGTAGAGGATTTCGGGCGTGGCACCATGGAACACCAGCGTCTGCAACGCCTTGTTGTAATCGCCGCGCTTCTTGCTACGCGTGAAAAGCTTGCCGTCCGAGAAAGTCCCCGCGCCGCCCTCGCCGAAAGCATAGTTCGAATCGGGATCGACTGCCCCGTTGCGGTTGATCTGCGCAATGTCGACCTTGCGCGCCGAAACGTCACGGCCCCGCTCCAGGATAACGGGCTTCAGCCCCAACTCGATCAGCCGCAGCGCCGCGAAAAGCCCAGCCGGGCCCGATCCCACGACTACGACCTCGGTATGTCCCGAGACATCGGGATAATCGAAATGCACGGGTGCGGGCTGCGGCTCCCGGTCGACATAGACCTCCAGCGTCAGGTTGACCTTCGGTTGCCGCTGCCGGGCATCGATCGAGCGTTTGACGACCCTCACCAAGGCAATATCGTGCTCCGGCACCCCCAGACGCCGCGCGGCAAGCGAAGTGTAATACTTCGCGTCGGCAGCCTGACGGGGCGTTAAAACGAGTGCGACATTCTGCGGCATAAGCGGATAAATTGCCTACAAAAGTAAATAAAAAAGGCTTATAATCACCCGCTCCGGATTGTGAATTGTGAATTTTTATATACCTTTGCATATAGCAAGCGGATATGGTGTAATTGGTAGCCACGTCAGACTTAGGATCTGATGCCTTACCGGCGTGGGGGTTCGAGTCCCTTTATCCGCACAAAGGAGCCTTTTTCCGAGGCTCCTTTTTTGTTGCCCGTCCGGCGTAGGGGGGGGGCTGGTTATCACCATCTTACAAAGGTTTCGACCGATTCCCCGAGCCGGAAGCGGAAAGCAACCCGTAGAAAACCGCAGGGTGGCAAAAAGGTGGGCAGAGACAATTTGGGCTTCCGAAAACGGAATTGCCACCTTTTTAGCTCACAATGCACTGTTTTGCTGCGTTTTACACCGCAATAAAGTTTCCTTGCAGACGTTTTGTCAATCCTTAAAATGTCACGAGTTATGAGACAGGAAACTTTTACCATCCTTTTCCTAATGCGAAAAGAACGACCGAAGTGGGCGTGCGCATCACGCAGCGCACGGCAGACAAGTACGAGCGGCTGCTGCGCTACCTCAAACAGTATCTCGCCCAACGCGGCAAAGCCGAGGATATTCCCGTTGAACGGATGAACTACGAGTTTCTGGACGGCTTCAACCTCTTCCTGCAAACCGCCCACCGCTGCCGCCACAACGGGGCGGTCGCCGTCATGGACTGTCTGCGCAACTTCGTCCTCTACTGCCTGCGCAACGAGTGGATCACGAAAAATCCGTTCCGCTACTATAAACTCAAAGAAGACGAGGTGCAGGCCAAGGAGCACCTCACGGCGCATGAACTGGAACTACTGAGCCGCAAGGCGCTCGACCACCGGCTGGCCCGCATCCGCGACGTCTTCGTCTTCTGCTGTCTGACGGGGCTGGCCTTCGCCGATGCCGACCACCTGCGGCGCGAGCACCTCTCGCAGGACGACGAAGGCCGCTGGTGGATTCACAAGCCCCGCGAGAAGACCTCCGTGATGAGCCGTATCCCGCTACTCCCGGCCACACTCGAAATCCTGCGCCGCTACGAGCACGACGAAGTATGCGTCGCACGCTCACGGGTGCTCCCTACGCCGAGTAACCAAAAGATGAACGCGTACCTGAAAGAGATAGCAGCCGTGTGCGGCATCAACAAAGTGCTGACCACCCACGTTGCCCGCCACACCTTCGCCTGCATGGCCGTCGAATACGGCATGCCGATTGACGTTCTAGCCAAGATTCTCGGCCACTCGAACACCAACATGACGCGCCACTACGCCAAGTTCTCCGAGACAGTCATCGGCCGCGAAATGGAGATGTTCGGACAAAAACTGACATCGGCCGCCGCGGAGTAACATTCCGGGTTTTAAGAGAGCAAGTTTATGTTTCGGGTGCCCCGAAACCCTTGCAGATTCATCCCGCTGGTCTCAAATGGATATAATGAAAAAGAATCCCAAAGGCGGACGTCCGCCCAAATCCGCAAGCGAAAAGCTCAAGGAGCGGCTGACCGTGAAGATGGCCGCAGCAGACTACTACGCCCTGCGCGGCAAGGCGCGGGCGGCAGGTCTCACCTGGGCCGAATACGCCCGGACGGCGCTCTCAAGGAGCGTCGTCCGCCAGCGCCTCACGGCAGAACAGATGACCCTGCTGCGGCAGCTCGCCGGTATGGCCAACAACCTCAATCAGCTCGCCCGAAAAGCCAACTCCGCCGGATATGTTCAGGCAGCGGCGGAGTGCACAGCTCTGATCGAAAAGATAGATACGCTAATAGATCAAATTAACGAATAACCATGATTGCCAAAATATCGAAAGGCGGTTCGTTCGGCGGAGCCGTCGATTACGTCCTTGACAAAGGAAAAGACGCCGAATTGCTCGCCGGACTGGGCGTCCGGATGAAAGACCGGGATTCCATCGTCCGCAGCTTCCGAATGCAGGCGGCACTGAATCCGCATCTTTCGAAGCCCGTCGGCCACATCGTCCTCGCCTTTTCGGCACAGGACGCCGCACGGCTCGACAACAGGCGGATGGTCGGAATCGCCGCGGAGTATCTCTCCGGCATGGGCATCCGAAACACGCAGTTCATCATCGCCCGCCACCGCGACCGGGAACATCCCCATCTGCATATCCTTTTCAACCGGGTGGACAACGACGGCCGTACCGTCTCCGACCGCAACGACCGCTACCGTTCGGAGCGACTCTGCAAGGAGCTGACCGTCCGGCATGGGCTCTACTTCGCATCGGGCAAAGAGAATGTCAAGGAGCACCGCCTGCGCGAACCGGACAAAACGAAATATGAAATTTTCCACGCGCTGCGCGACGCCGTACCCCGCTGCCGCGACTGGCCGGAGTTGACGGCAGCGCTGCGGCACGAAGGGATCGCTACCGAGTTCCGGATGCGCGGCGGCACATCCGACGTACAAGGCGTCGTCTTCGCCAGGAACGGCTACCCGTTCAACGGTTCGAAAATCGACCGGCAGTTCAGTTTCTCCAAAATCGACCATGCGCTGAGCCTGAACCGCCGACAAGCACTCTCCGCAAACGAACGCGGTTCTGTAAGCAATCCGGTCGCATCGTTCAGTCACCTGCTCGAAGATCTTCTGCAACCGGTCTACGATGCGGACGAAGAACGGCGCCTTCAGGAACGACTGCGCAAAAAGAGAAAACAACACCGACTTTAATCGACAATACCTATTATTTATGGACACGAACACGATTATCGAACTTTTCGAAGAACTGAGAAAACAACTCACCTCCCTCAGCCGCAGAATAGACGACCGCAACATATCCGCCCCAGCTCCAGTAACAACGGATGATAAAATCGCCCGACTGCTCGAAACGGCCCAATTCACCCGCACGAATGTCGAACGGGTACGCATGGAACTTGCAGACCGCATTACAACTATCGGAAAAGAGACTGAAAACCATACCGAGAAAATTATTGCGGCCGTCGCTCATCCTGCGCAACCCGCAGCCCAACGGCATATCCACGTCATCGACTTCAACACCTCGTGGGCACTACTCTATATGGCGATCTCTTTCATCGTGATTCTCTGCGGCGGCATCCATATTACTAAATTATACGACCGTATTGCCAACCTGCGTGATACGGAATTGAAATACCGTTACGTTCAAATGATGGGCGACATCGACGAGCAAAAATTGCGCAACCTGAACGCCCTCTTCTACGATTCCGAACGCCGCGCAGACCGTCGCTCGCTCCGGCAACAAGTTGAGCGTTACGAAACAGCCGTCCGGGAAGCAATCGAGAATCAACAACGTAGCGTTATCCGAAAGCAGGAAGCAGAAGATATCCGGCAAAAAGCAAAGCAGTTCCAAAAGGAATTAGACATTACAAAATAATCATACGCGCCTGTTATCTAATCAGAGTTAACAGGCGCGTATTACTTATCTTGCAAAATCATTATGCAACTCTTCTATACGACTCTTCCAACTTACCCATAGCTATCCCATTCAATTATTTTCGTTCCACTTCTTACACTGCTCCATAATCGTATTCAAAGCATCTTCCTGCCCTGCAGGCGGATAATCATACTTTTTCAACAACCGTTTGACAATACGCCGCATTCCGGCACGAGCACTCTCCTTCATATTCCAGTCGATCGTTTTGTTACGCCGGAGTGCATCCGTCAGCTCACGTGTAATAGCGATCAACTGATCGTTGGAATAGAAATCTTTTACAGCCTCAGGCTTGGTCAACGCATCATAAAAGGCAAGTTCTTCGCTGTTCAGATTAAGCGACTCGCCGGCCTTTTCGCCGAAAACGATCTCACGGGCTATTTTCAGTAATTCTTCGATAACCTCTTCGTTCGTCAGCATCCCTTTCAAATAGCGACTCATGGCATCGGACAGAATTTCCGAAAACTTCTCGGCTCGTACCGTATTCGTTCGCTGATATAGTTGTACCTGTTCTGCAATCAACCTACGCAATAATTCTACGGCGAAATTCCGTTCCTTCATCCGGGCAACCTCTTCAAGGAATTTCGGATCGAACAAAGAGAACTCCTCCTTAATATCGGAGAAAAGATTAATTACCCCTTCGCTCTTGATACTCTGCTTGAGCAATTCATTAATACGCCCGTTGATCTCACGGAACGAAATCTTACCCTTGCCCTCCACGCGCGTCAGTAATGTGCGCACCGCCTCAAAATAGGCAGCTTCGATACGCTGCTCGTAATTCAGCAAACTCTGACAAAGCGACAATGCCTGCCGCAGCAGCAGCGCCTCTTTGATATAGAGTTTTTTCGTTTCCATCCGCTCGGGGGACTGCATGAAATCGACACCTCCGCTGATGGCTTTCGCCCGCTCCAAATCAGACTTACCGAAGAAAGCGCCATAATTGAATCCATACATCAGATCACGGCAAACGTCCAGTTTCTTTTGAAACTCCGGATAGGCGGTTTTAGCCACATCCGTATCACCATAATTTTTGCGGTCACGGTATGTATAATCGTTCATCGCCGTCTTCAACGCCGAAGCGATACCCACATAATCCACAACCAAACCGCCTTGTTTATCCCCGAACACACGATTCACACGAGCAATAGCCTGCATTAGATTGTGTCCGGACATCGGTTTATAAACATACATCGTCGAAAGCGAAGGTACGTCGAAACCCGTAAGCCACATATCAACTACGATGACGATTTTCAACGAGCTGTCGTTGTCTTTGAACCTCTTCTCCAACTCTTTCTTGTGGGAATCATTTCCGATAATCGCCCGCCAGTCTTCCGGATCTTTATTACCGGAAGTCATCACAACAGCCAGCTTGTCACCCCATACCGGGCGCATTTCGAGAATCCGACGGTAAATCTTGATCGCTATCGGCCGCGAATAGGCTACTATCATCGCCTTACCCGTCTGCTCGTATTGCCGGAATTCCTCATAGTGTTTTACGATGTCCTCGCACAATGATGCCACCGTCGCGTCAGCTCCAAAGATCGAATCGAGCCGCCCCAATTCACGCTTGCTTTTCTCAATGACATACTCTTCCGCTTCCTCGGCCATCGCATCATACTCCGCATCAATACGTCGCAAGGTCTGCTCGTCGAGTTTCAGATTGATTACACGGCTCTCGTAAAATACCGGCCGTGTCGCACCGTCATCCACCGACTGCGTCATATCGTACACGTCGATGTAATCGCCGAATACTTCGCGTGTCGACCGATCTTTTTGCGCAATAGGCGTTCCGGTAAACCCGATATAGGTAGCATTCGGCAACGCATTACGCACCAGACGCGCCGCGCCGATTACAACTTTGGCCTGCATCACCCCGTCAGCATCCGTAACCATTCGGACCCTCTCCTCCAATCCATATTGACTGCGATGCGCCTCGTCGGCCATAACGACTATGTTTCGTCGTATCGAAAGCGGTTCTTCGCTCTCCTCGAATTTCTGCATCGTCGAGAAAAAGATACCGTTCGCTTCGCGTCCCGCCAATAATTCCCGAAGATGAGCCCGACTTTCGGCTTGCACGGGTGTCTGACGCAAAAAATCCCTGCAACAAGCGAACTGCCGGTACAACTGGCCGTCCAAATCGTTACGGTCTGTCAGCACGACAATCGTCGGCGACGACATCGCCTGCTGCAACTGCTTGGCGAAAAAGACCATCGACAATGACTTTCCGCTGCCCTGCGTATGCCAAAACACGCCACCCCGACCATCCGTCTCAGCTGCTTTGACCGTCGAAAGCACAGCCTTGCGTACGGCATAAAACTGATGATAGGCACTTAATATCTTAACGCGCTGTTTACCGTCTTTCGAGTAACAAATAAAATTCCGCAACAATTCAACAAACCGCGTTTTTTCGAACATTCCCGCGAAAAGCACATCGAAATTCGCGCTATGGGTATCCTCATAACTCCCATCTACCGTCTTCCACTGCATAAAACGGTCTTCACCCGCCGTGATCGTCCCCGCCTTAGTCATCCCCTGATCGCTCATCACACAAAAAGCGTTATAAATAAAGAGAGACGGAATCTCCTGCATATAGTTACGCAATTGTGCATAAGCTTCCGACACGTCCGTATTCTCACGCGAGGGCGATTTGAGCTCGACCACCACCAGCGGCAATCCATTGACAAATACGATCATATCCGCACGCCTTACCGAATGCCCATCGACCGTCCATTGATTAGCGATCGTAAACCGATTATGCAATGGTGAATCGTAATCGACAAGCCGGACATTTGCGGAACATTGCTCGCGACCATCGAAATAATTGACAGCTACGCCATTTTGCAAGTAATCCGTGAACAATTCATTCTTCTGTACCAACGTTCCGCCCTCATAAGTTCGAATCTTCACCATGGCTTCGTCAATAGCGGCCTGTGGCAGTCCACGATTGATCTGCGGCAACACAGCCTCCAGCACCTCCGCGTAAAGCGGTTCTGCATAGTCGCGCATTACATTGGGACCGTACACATAATCATAGCCTAATTGCTCTCGAAACAACTCGAGAATGGCGTTTTCAAAATCATCTTCGGTGAAGTGCATAATTACTAATGCTTAAGGACTAGAATCTGGTCTGACTTATTTGATTTTGAACGATTGGTTACTTTACGTTTATCCTTACATGTTATCTTAAATCCGACACAATTACATTCTGTAACATAATATTTGTTTTCTGTAATATTCGCTACTTGAAATGTATATTCAACAAAGTCGCCTCTATTAAAATTGCGAACTAAAGCTTCGGCTTGATTCTTATCATCTCGACTTCGCCTTACTTTTTGCTTATTATAACCTTCTTTTGAGCTACTATAGCATTCTATAATTTCAGCAGTGGCATCAAATTGAAAAAGGATTTTAAATTCCGTAATATCCTTATTAGTTGTATTTATTATTTTGAACCGCTTGCAATATACATTTTGATGAATAGTATTATCTTCTCTTATTTGTGGAATTTTAGATAAGACATCATCTTCTAGATAATGACACTCCATTCGTTGTAACCTGTTTCGAATAAAATTAACGCCAAGAGTTAAAAGGCTTCCTCCAAATCCTCCCGTTAATAGGGTCAGTACAGTTTCAGTCATATGCCTATTAATTAAACTTAAACGTTAATTTACCCAAATCATTAATTGCAAAAGTTGCAAATCTAGCATTAACTCCAGCCTGTTGGCATAATTGTTTGGCTCTAAAAGCAAATGCCTCTGGCACTACAATATAAAATGTCGCCTTAATTTCATTGGCATATTTCTTCCATTGTCCTTCTGCTTCTTCTTTTGTTATACTATCCGCAGTTTCCACCTCCAAAATAAACTTCACATTAGGTGTACCTTTAATAGTCATTATGACATCAGGGTAATTACCTGCAATCCCCGCATTTTTCTCTTGCCCAGGATTTAAATGAATATCATATTCTTTTTGATTTAGGACGTACCGTATTTCTCTTATAACTCTATCATGCAAATTAGTCGACTCTGTAGTTCTTTGTGCCATAACATTTAGAATTATTTATTTTTACAAAATTAATAAAAATCTACTAATTATATAAATGATAATTTAGCAAGCTAATCGAAGGAAACCTCCTCGACGGAGAGCTTGCCGGACATGAGTTTGGGTAGAAGGGTATCGCGGAGAGAAGCGAGTTTTTCATTTTCAGTTCTATTCTTCGCAATCAATTCATATAATGGTCTAACTATGCTTTCAAACTTTTTTATAATATCTTTATCTGGAATCTTTAATGAATAGTCCAAAGTAGCTGTTGGATGGAATCGTTGATGGCTACCAGTAGAACCATTGGTCAAAGAGAGTACATATTCATAAAATGCTTCTGAATTTACAATCGAATAGCAAAATCCTAACAATGAAGCATCTTTAGGTTTATATGGTATAAATTCAGTTGAGCATATAGCTTTTTCTGTCTGAATATTAGGGAACCAAATACGTTTAATTCTCGGATTTAATTTAGAGAACAAAAACATATTTTTTTGAATATAAAATTTTGAGCTTTTTATTGCGCAACCTTTTTCATAAGCTGGCCTTGTTCCATTATCAAAAGCAGGCAAACTATAATGTTCAAAGATTGTGTCAGGACTTTGTGCCGGGATTATAGAAGTTTTGCCAATCTCAAGGATTTCTTCCAATCTAATTTTTTTCCAATCATTATCTTGATTATCCACAAACCACGACTTAAACAGCGCTTTGGCTTGCTCCTCTAAATTATCATTTATCCGTCGATTGAGTCTGATCTTATTATCGAGAGAAGATAATATAGCTACAACTTTTTTCTGCACATCTATTGCGGGGATATTTACAGGCCATTGCATAATCTGTTTTTTGTCCCCTCGAGGCATTTTACACCCTTTTGCTCCCGACATTACGTAATCGAAAAACGCTTGCTGGCTCAACAGATAGTATAAATATTTGCTATCTGTATTTTCTTTTGCACGAATACACAAGACATCCGCAGAGCACCCACCGCACCTATCAGCACACCATATTTTTTGGAAATATGGCCGAATATTAGAGATCAAAATATCTCCGATTTTATATTCAGTTGTGGTTCCAGGCGGTATTATTGTAGATTCACTTATACCACCTTTATTGGGTAACATATTTTCCGTAGAGATATAATTCATACTACTCGTTGTGCGATTATTTACATAGTCACATACATGTTCTAATTCACATGCATTTTTTAAGTCATTAAGAATTAAGCCCATATTTGCTACAATTTATACCCAATACTACCTAACTGTTTTTTGATCTCTGCCTCCAGCTCGTGCGACTTTTCAAATAGTCCAGAAAGCTCGCCCGTCAAGCGTGTCATTTTCTCCTCAAACGGTTCGGTGTCCTCCTCTTGCGCAGCAATGCCCACATAGCGACCGGGCGTGAGAATAAAATCCTGCTTGGCAATTTCTGCGACAGAGGTAACCACACAAAATCCTTTTTCATTCTCCAATTTTCCAGCAACATAGGCATTATAGGTGTCGGCAATGCGCTGAATATCGCCGCGCTTTATCGGATCGACCGTGTCACTATCGGTCAATTCGCGCAGTTTGCGCGTTACCATTGTACCTAAGTTGCGAGCATCGATAAAGAGCGTTTTGCCCTTTTGTTGCTTGTTTTTATTGAAAAACCAAATCGACACGGGAATTTGTGTAGTATAGAACAACTGCGGCGGCATAGCGATAACACAATCCACCAAATCAGCCTCTACCAATTTACGCCGAATCTCGCCCTCACCGCCACTCTGGCTCGACAGCGAGCCGTTGGCCAGCACAACGCCCGCACGTCCCGTCGGGGCAAGGTGGTGGATGATATGCTGAATCCACGCAAAGTTGGCATTGCCGTTGGGCGGCGTACCGTATTTCCAACGCACATCATCCGCCAGCTTATCCGCCCCCCAATCGCTCAAATTGAACGGTGGATTGGCCATCACGAAATCGGCCTTCAGAGTTGGATGGCAATCATTGAAAAAGGTATCCGCATTATATTGTCCGAGATCGGCCTCGATACCGCGAATCGCCAAGTTCATCTGCGCCATTTTCCATGTCGTAGGATTGGAATCCTGACCATAGACCGATATATTATTGATATTTCCGGAGTGGCTCTCGATGAATTGTGCAGACTGTACAAACATACCACCCGAACCGCAGCAAGGATCGTAAACACGGCCTTTATAAGGTTGTAATACGTTCACCAATGTCTTAACGATACAAGCCGGAGTATAAAATTCACCTGCCAATTTTCCTTCGGCCTCAGCAAACTTCGAAAGACAATATTCGTAAGCACGACCCAAAATATCCTTCGAATCGCCGTGCTCATGCATCCGAATATTTGTAAACAAATCGACAACTTCACCCAAGCGGCGTTTGTCGAGCTCGGGACGCGCAAAGTTTTTCGGAAGAATATCTTTCAGACGCTTATTCTCCTTCTCAATTGCCCGCATCGCATTGTCGATGATCGTTCCAATTTCAGGAGAGTGTGCATGGATGGCAATAGCTTCCCAACGGGCTTCCGCAGGGACATAGAAAACCGGATCATAACTACCCTTCTCATTTTTATTACTCAAATACTCATCCTTGTCTTCCTCAAAGCCCTCTCCTTCGGCAACAAGCTGTTGATATTTAGCTTCGAATTTGTCCGAGATGTATTTCAGGAAAATAAGTCCCAATACAACGGATTTATATTCCGATGCATCAATATTTCCGCGCATCTTATCCGCCGCCTTCCATATTTCCTTTTCAAAGCCGATGTCGGCTGTATTCATCGCTGCCATTGTATAGAATATTTTAGGTAAAGGTACAAAATCTTCCCATTTTTTCGCTTTCCCGCAAAGGAATAAACCTTAAAAACAATATCCGCAAGGCTCACATAGCGATTTGCAGGACCTTGCGGATATTATTTCCTCAACTAAATTTTAGAAAAAATGATACAGCTTAGTTGTTCTTATTCAATAAAAACGCATTTTTCTTGTCAAATCCCCACTCATAAATGTATTCGGCACCTTCAATCCGGATAATGAACACAACACGCTCCCCTTTAATCCATGCTACATGAACAAATCCGGATACGGATTCTCCGGGATATATCGTGTTTTTCTTCAAATATCCCAGCTTTTTGACCTGTTGTTCGTCCTGCAAGGCCTGACCGAAATCAGCGAGCCGCTGCTGTGAGGCCATGTTGGCCTGATAGGCCGCAGAGGGATTATAAGTCGTAGTCGTATAAGACGAATAACCGCCGTAGCTGCTGTAACCGGTCGTCGTGGAGGTCGAATAACCTGCGCCGGCAGCAGCCATTCCTTCGCTGACACCCATCAAAACAGCGGCCCAGGTCTGCGACCGGTTCACTTTCTTCAGATAGCTATCGCAAGACCAGACCTGCAGATCGGTGGCGACATCGTGTTCGTCTACGGAATAGGCCGTCATATCGGTCTCCGGATTGAATTCGACCGGCGTCAACGAATTGTTGGAGATAATCACATCGACCCGATGCCACTTGCCGTAATCCCGGACGATGGCATCCGTCAACGCGATCGTCAATCCGTTTTTGAAATAGACTTCCCAGGGCACACCGTCCCGATAATCGGCCGAGCGCTCCGCTATGGCTGGTGATTCCCATACCGGCATGTCGTCCGCAATGCGGAATTTAAGCGTGTTCCCGCTGCCGTCCGCCAGCAAATAATAATCATGAACCGGCAGCCCTGCACGATATTCCACCATTCGGCAGGAGCCGTCCTCGTTGTATGTCTTGTACGTTCCGGACAATTCGCCGCCGGCATACAACGCACGCGTTTTCAACGTTCCATTCTCGTCGTATTGCCGATATTCGCCTTCCAACAATCCTCCCGAATAATATGATTTTTCCGACATGTGACCATTCTTGAAATAGGAAACAACGTCTCCGTCAAACACTGTCCGGCAATCATCGAGCGTATCGATTGTCTGAAAATGCCCTTCTCTCCGCAATTCTCCCGAAATATAAAAATCCTTGAACATTTTGAGCCCCGCCGAATCCGCAGGATAAAGCGCCAGCCGATAATAATCGGCAAAAACCGGATTCCGCACCGTCACCCCCGAACGGCTATAGTAGAGTGTATCTATCCGCTCTTGCGACAAGGCACCGTTGCCTACCACAAACAACAATACGAACAATAAAACTCGGTTCATAAAATAACTGGGTTTCATAGGTTTCATCGCTTTTCCGATATCCGACACGCCGTTATCGTGTCAATTGTTCTTATTAATCAAGTTCACCACAACCTTCGTCATTACATCTTTCTCTTCTGTGCGACTCTCAGCAATCATGAGCGTCAGAGCGACCAGCGTATTGTTATCCAAAAGGCGCGAACCATCAGCACGGTAAAGAATCCGATTGTTTTCCAAAAACCAAAGGAACAGAAACGCTGCGATGCGTTTGTTGCCGTCACTGAACGAGTGGTTCTTGACCGTCAAGTAAAGCAGATTGGCTGCCTTTTCCTCGACACTCGGATAGAGATCACACCCGCCGAAGGTCTGGTAAATTGCCCCCATTGTGCTTTTGAACGATTCGTCTTTTTCGTGAGCGAACAATTCGCTGCCTCCGAATTTCTCACGCAACACCTGCAATGCCGCCATCGCATTTTCATACGTCGCATGAAACGGTTCCTCCGCCGTGGTTGCCGCAACCTCCAACTGCTGATAGTCATAACGATCGAGCGTGTCGAGGCCATAAGTATAGTCCGTAATCACGCGCAGTAGCCCGACCGCCTCGGATTTCGTAACCTCCTTCGCAGCCAAGACATGGGAGAGCAGGCGAACAGTCTTTTTCAACTCCTCCAACTGCTCGGCTTTCGCTTGGGTATTGACGGCATAGCCTTTTATTAGGTACTCTTTCAAAATTTTGTTCGCCCAGATACGGAATTGTGTTCCGCGCTGTGACTTGACACGATATCCGACAGAGATAATCACGTCCAGATTATAAACTGTAATCTTACGCCTAACAGAACGATTGCCCTCTTGCCGAACTATCAAGTATTCCTTGACAGTTGCCTCTCGCTCGAGCTCGCCCTCTTTAAAGATATTATTTATATGAAGGCTCACATTCTGTTTGGTCGAATTGAACAACTCTACCATCTGCGCCTGCGTCAGCCACACGCTGTCGTTCTCCATGCGGACGTCCAGACGGGTCTCACCGTCGGCTGTCTGATAAATGATAATCTCGCCCCTGTCCATGAAAGCAAAGATACGAATAAACCCGAAAAGTCGATAACCTTTAGCTCTCAACCGATTCGCCCGTCCTTTTCAAATAAAAACATCAGCGGCCGTGATATCCTTTATCCGGCTCTCCGGAGTACCACCATCCCTTACCCCGATCCATATAAACGATTTTTTCTTGCCCCGTGACAGCATCTTTTTCCACACTGTATTCGTATCGAATATCATGTTCGAAAAGAGTCAGTCGATCGAACGACTCCGGTATCTCCGATAAAATCAGGTTATCGGTACAGATCAATTCGGTCAGATACGGGCAAGCTGAAATATCGATATTCTCCAGCAAGTTGCCCGAGCAATCCAATTGTCCGAGCATTTCACAACCGAAAAGGCTTATCGAGCGCAATGCGTTTCGCGCACATCCCGCGATACGCAACGATTTACAGCCTGTCAAGTCGAGGCGTTGCAGATTGTTGTAGGAGCATTCGAGTTGCGAAAGCCGATCGGTTCCGGACAGATCCAATTCGGTCAGCCGATTTCCATAACAATATAACTCACTGAGTAGCGGCGCAAAATCAGACAGGTCCAAAGTTTCGAGCCGATTGTCGTAACAATAGAGCCGGCCGAGTTTTTCGCAGCCGGAGAGATCGAGCCGGGTCAGTTCATTCGCCCCACAGTTCACAAGCGTCAGCGAGGAGCATTTTGACAAATCCAGTACGGACAGTCGGTTGCCATAACAGAAAAGCATCCGAAGGCCTTCCCGTCCTGCCATGTCCAACTTTTCCAACCGGTTTTCGGCGCAGTTCAAGTCCGTCAAGGCCATACATGACGAAATGTCCAATGTCCCCAACCCGTTATAAGGAACATTCAGTTCCGTCAGGTAAGGACAGGACGACAGACCGAGTTCCGTGAGACTATTGTAACCGCAGAGCAGCCGCCGGAGAGAATAACAGCCGGAAACGTCCAGACCGGAAATTCCGCAGTTCGTACAGTCCAGTTCCTCCAACAGCGGACAACCGGAAACATCAATCTCCGTCAGCGAATTTTTCGCGCAGCGAAGCGACACCAACGCCGTACACCCCGACAAGTCGATTTTTCCGTGCAGGTTGTTTTCGCCGAGAATCAGCGAGAGTTTCCCGTCTTCGTATTTGACAGAAGATCCCCATTCGGACAAAGGTTTGTCCGTGCACCAGTTTTCCTGGAAGCGCCAATTGTCACCGCCGGTATCCTGATAAAGTTTTTCGAGGAAACGGCGCACCTCTTCTTCACCGCACGGCTCCATATCCGAAGCATGCTGCACAAAAGACAATCTCTGTTCCGCCCGCCCCGAGCGGATGATTATTTCAGCGCTTCGTTTTTCTGTGGTAATATTCGGCAATACGGTTACCTTTACCGTCCCATTACCGTCGTCTCCCTCCGCCGGTTCGATCCGGTACCATTCCGCATGGACCGGATCGGCCGGCACAACACTCCATGCTTTCGTCGCAGAGAATCGCAGCTCCCACAAACCGCCCATTGCCGGAAATTCCTTAACGGACGGCGTACCGGGCGCAAGGGTTATGGCATCCGGTTCCGATGGCAACGGAGCATGTTCTCCTTCCGGACTGCATGCCGTCACCATGAAAACGAAAAGGAGGAGTATCGGGCACTTATTCATGGCAATTCAATGCTATTCGACCGCTACTCCTGCTCCTGTTGCGGGACGTAATGCTCCGCAACGAAAGCAAACAGCGCCGCAACCCCGCCTCCTTTGCCGAGCCAACGTCGCTGACGAATTTGCTCCAACATGGCAGGATCATCCTCAAAATAGCGTTCTACCAGCGCAATCATTTTCTTGTTCGAATTCTGAAAGAAAAGATACTGGCCGAGGAATACGGGGCTCTTTTCGTCCGATTTCCAAAAATAGGCACTCGGTTCGGTTACATTCAATTTGGGGTTTACAATCCCGACCAGCCCTTTATTAGACATTTTGTAAGTCTGATAACGGGTAAAGAAGGCGACATGCCTGCCCGAAGATTCCGGTACCAGCCATCGGGCTGCCGGAATCTTCTTTTTCCCTTTTTCCTTGATGAACGGGACGCAATAAAGTTCGTTTTTGGCTTCGGGATTCTTTTCCGGCCAAAGTTCAAGATAAGCGATTTCCACGGCCGCCAACGTCCTGGCTTGATTCTTTCCATCGGAAAGCACCCGGACAGACACTTCGGCATCGATCCATCCGGGAATCGTAATGCTGGTACATTCCAGCGTACGGCCGTCCAGAAAATGAACGGTTCCGGGACATTTCTTATCTGCGGCATTCGCGGAAACAGCTGCCAGTAAAAGCGCCCAAACCGCCAGTAGTTTTTTCATGTTTTCAGCATATTTGAATATCGATCATCATTCATTGGGCCGGCTTGCCAGATACGCATCGTACATATCGAGTATCCATGCGTCGTTCTCTTCGGCCTCTTTTTTACGTATTTTGCCTTCGGCACCTTTAAACCATTTCTTATAAAATGCCTTCAGCCCGGGATGCAGTTTGTCCATCAACATCGTACCGACATACATATACGGATAGACGATTCGGCCGGGATCATTGTGGAAACGTATGCCGTATATGGTTGTCAGCACCCTGCGGTCTCTGTTACCTACTCGTTCCGTCGTCCACGTCTTCCACCAATAGGTCGTTGCATTCGCTCCGGCCTTGTTCACACAAACCAGTCTGTGATAAGTGCGGTAACGATTCGTGAGTCCTGGAGCAGCAATATCGAGGGCCTCCCAGCGAATGCCGTCCGGATTTTCCTCCGTCGTCTCTGTATATTCGACACTCTCTACGTCATCGGCCGTATATTTGACGGGCTCTTTGTCATCGGGCGTCTTGGTGATTTTGAACGAATAGTTCTCCTGTTTCAGCAGAGCGCCCTCCGCATGCCATCCCCGATGGAGATAGCCTTCTACTTTTTCCCCGGACTTGAGAGTTACGACTACGTGCCGGAATTCCTGATCTTCCGGATCTTTGGCGTCAGCCTGGGAAATGCTGCCGAACATGGCCAACACAGTTGCAGTACAAAGTAAAAACCGTTTCATAATGTTTAAATTTATAAGTTGAATCAATATTTCGTCGGATCGTAATCGCGCAGCAACTGTATGGTTTTGCTGCGGATGGCGCTCGACAACCGTATACGTTCGGCAAGTTCGGGATCATCGCCGACATAACGGGCGATGCGTTCCCGGAAGACGTCTTTTGTATTCCGATTTGCGGCACCAACGGTCAGGAACTCCTTCTCGCCTGTTTTTTTCAGGTAGTAGGCCGTGCGCGACTGGCTGAAAGTTCCCTGCCTCTGCCAGACCTGAATACCTCCGTTCGAATCGATGCCATACCCTTTTTCCGAATAGATGCATACGCAAATGTGCGGTGTTTCGAGATAGACCCACATCCACCCCGGACTCTCCGCCGGAATGAACTTGCGGATATGTTCCGGAGACTGTGCATGCCAGCAGACTACGGAGTCGATTTCTCCGGATTGGAAAATTTCTTTGGCTTTCGTCTTCCGGAAAGCATCGCGGAGGATGGTCAATTTCCCGAATCTTTTCGGTAACTGCAGCCGGTCGTCCCCGACACATTCGATGACGGAGCCGTTTTTCAGATAAATGCGGCCCTCGACAAGCGATGCTCCCCGTACGGATGCTACTGCAGCAAGCAGGATCGGCAACAGCAGAAACTGTTTCATGACAATCAAATTACCGTTTTTCTTCCTCTTGCTCTTCTTCGACAATAATGTCCAGCGTACGCCGCACTATGGCCGCAGCCATCGGTTCCAAATCTCTGTCGATGTAAATCGTGCGCTCAAAAAAAAGATGCAGGGGCCAACCTGTATCCAAATGGATCTCTTCTGAAGAAAACTGCTCCATCCGTGAACGGATGCCGCTCATTCCCGAGGCGATGGAGTCTCTCATAGCCTGCGTCATCGCCTTTTCTCCGCCGAACGCCGTCACGAACTGTCCGAGTGTCGCGGACAACATTTTGCTGCCGTCCGCTTCCGTATAAGTATTGCATACGGCACTGTATGAATCTGTCTGTCTGCCGTCAATCCAGAACGAAGTCTTTCCCCGCACAGAATCCCGGCCACCCAACAGCGGAGCGAACGTCTCGTCGAATTCGTATACCTGCGTCGAATCGAGCCGTGCCCCATGGAAAAAGAACATGCGCCCCAAATCGTCGTTCACGGCATTGATCACGACCGATGGATCGGAAAGGGTACGGGCCATATATTTGCGGAAATTCTTTTTCGGGAAATTCTTCCGTTCCGCCGAAGGTATCGTCTCCCACATAACCCTCACGGCGGGTTCGACAGACGCCTCGGCCTGTGCGACCAGCGTTTCGAGGTTCGCGATACCAAGCAACGAACCGGTTTCATCCGTCTCGAACTCAACGACACAAGGCCCCGTGGCCGACACGATCGCATCGTGCACCAGCTGGTCCTCCTTATCGGTGGTCATGTAATCGCCGTATGTCAGACGGATCTTGTAACGGTCCTTGGTCTGAGAAAGGATTTCGAATACACGCCGTTCGCTTTGTCGGTATACGAGCGTCGTATCGCCTTGATCATCTATCTTGAACTTCTCCTCCCGAGCCTCATAGGCATACTTGTCTCCCGGAGTCCAATAGGCGCAGATCTGCACCGAGGAATCCGGCATGATCTGGGCTCGCAAAACCGACAACCCCTCTGTCAAACAGCAGAGTGCACATAAAAACCATTTCATCGTACAGAATAGTTAAAGATCTTTTAAACATTCACGAATCACCTGCTCGTCCACGCCCCGCTCCTTGAGTCTGCGAATCGCCTCGCTTACCCTTTGCGGCCGTTCCAACCGTTCGTAAAGCATATCCAGAATTTCATGCAATACTTTTTTCAGTCGGACCGGACCGTCCGGCGTATCGTAATCCATATCTCCGAATGTCGAAGTATGCCGATGGAGGACGAGATAATAAGTACCGGCGATCAGCAACGATGCGATTTGCCGGAACGGCGTTTTCTCCCCCCCCCTCGCGAATTGCCGTTCATAGGCTTCGTAAGCTTCCCGATAGTACGTTTCCCGATTTGCGGCGGCACGGCATGTCGTATCGTTTACATCGGTAATCTCCCAGACCAGCAGTCTCTGCATCTCCGGACTGTTGTAAAGAAAACCGGTCATTCGTGCGAACATCCTTTCCAAAGCGGAACGCTCTCCGCGTTTCAAGGCTTTGTTGCCGAACAAATCGTGCATCCAATAATCAATCGTGCGGATGTAACAGTCGAAAACCTGTTCCAAAGATCCGAACTGCCGCAGCACGACATTGGGATCCGTTTTGGCTTCGCGGGCTATATCCATCAATGTGATATGGGTAAAATCCTTTTCTTGGAGAATCCGGCCGACAGCCGACAGAATATCGGCCTGCACCTGTTTATTGGTTCGACGGCGGCGGAGCGTCCCCTTCGTTGACTGGTTTTCCTTCATTCCGGTCATGTTTCCCTGTTCCGACTTTACAAAAATAAACTTTTGCCCTCATTTTAACAAATTTAATTTGATAAAACCAAGAGAGCATCTTTTTTATTTCAGTAATTTTTTCTTCCCGCCGATTGCAAAACGAACAGCTCCGAATAAATCGACCTCAACAGGACGAATTATTTTCCGGTGGAAATTTGTTTTATCGGAAAATAAACACACCTTTGTCGCGGTCGGAATCATACAGATCCGATTTTTAACGGAATTCGATGAATTAAAAAATAAGACCACATGAAACACATCATTATCGGAGGAGTCGCCGGAGGCGCGACAGCGGCGGCAAGAATTCGCCGGACAGACGAGAAAGCCGAAATCTTCCTGCTCGAAAAGGGTAAATACATTTCGTACGCCAACTGCGGGCTGCCATATTACATCGGCGGAACGATCGCCGAACGGGAGAAACTGTTCATGCAGACACCGGCTTCGTTTGCCAAACGTTTCAATATCGACGTGCGGGTCGAGAACGAAGTAATCGGGATCGACACGACGAAAAAGCGAGTCGAAGTACGCCGTGCAGACGGATCCACCTATACGGAAAACTACGACAAAATGCTGCTTTCACCCGGCGCTTCCCCCGTGCGTCCGCCTTTGAAAGGCATAGAAATCGAAGGCATATTCACGCTCCGCAACATCGAAGATACCGATCGGATCAAAGAGCATATATCTTCGCACCGAATCGGGAGTACAGTCATCGTCGGAGCCGGATTCATCGGATTGGAGATGGCCGAGAACCTGCACCGCACGGGAGCCGAAGTATCTGTCGTGGAAATGGGCAATCAGGTGATGGCTCCAGTCGATTTTTCAATCGCGGCCCATGTACACCAGCACCTGTCGCAAAAAGGTATCAAACTCTATCTCGAACGCAGCGTCGAACGATTCGAGCGCCAAGGCGAAAAGATCGAGGTTTTCTTCTCTACCGGAGAAAGCATTACAACCGATATAGTTCTTCTGTCTATCGGGGTTCATCCGGAAACAACATTGGCCAAGGCCGCCGGACTGAAGATCGGCGAAACGGGCGGCATCTGGGTAGACGATTACCTGCAAACTTCGGCAACGGATGTTTACGCAGTGGGCGATGCCATTGAATTTCCGCATCCACTGACAGGCAAACCGTGGCTGAACTATTTGGCCAACCCTGCCAACCGCCAGGGACGCATCGCCGCCGACAATATGGTCTTCGGCAATACGACAAAATACGAAGGAGCCATAGGCACTTCCATTGCCAAGGTATTCGACATGACAGTAGCTTCGACAGGACTCGCAGCGAAACGGCTCAAACAGTCCGGTATTCCGTATGCCAGTTCGACGACACATTCGGCATCGCACGCCGGATATTATCCCGATGCACTTCCGCTGACCATCAAGCTCACGTTCGACCCAGCAAGCGGCAAACTCTACGGAGGTCAATGCGTTGGCTACGAAGGAGTGGACAAGCGCATCAACCAGATTGCACTAATCATCAAAAACGGCGGCACGGTATATGACCTGATGAAAGTCGAACACACTTACGCACCACCTTTCTCCTCGGCCAAGGACCCGATCGTCATCGCGGGCTATACGGCGAACAATATTATCAGCGGAGCAATGCCCATAGTGACATGGCGGCAGATTGCAGGAGCCGATCTCAGCGACATCCTGCTGCTCGACGTGCGCATCCGCGAAGAGCATGCCTTCGGGGCCATTCCCGGGTCGGTCAACATTCCGCTCGAGGAACTCCGCAGCCGGCTCGGCGAATTACCACACAATAAAGCCATCTATGTCTATTGTGCCGTCGGCCTACGCGGATACTTGGCGGTAAAAATTCTGTCAGGACACGGATTCCGCAACGTGAAGAACCTGTCGGGTGGTTACAAGACCTATTCGACGGCGATCGAGCCGATCGTAACCCGGACTGCCGCAACCGCTATGGACAGACGAATGGATACGGATACCCGACTCGGCAGCAAACGCATGAAGACCTTAAGAATAGACGCATGCGGATTGCAATGCCCCGGTCCGGTTATGAAAATCAAGCAAGCGATCGACTCAATCACCGAAGGCGAAAGGATCGAAATAGTCGCTACCGATGCCGGATTCTCGCGAGATGCGCAAGCATGGTGCGACACCACAGGCAATCGGCTCATCAGCAACTCGGAAGAGAAGGGGAAATATACGGTCATCATCGAAAAAGGTTCATCCGGAGCATCCACGATACCACTCGAGCACGACGCTAAGGGCAAGACGCTGATTATGTTCAGCGATGATTTGGACAAAGCGCTGGTGACCTTCGTACTGGCCAACGGCGCGGCAGCCACCGGACAGCCGGTGACGATATTCTTCACCTTCTGGGGATTGTCCCGTCCTGAAAAAGGTTTACAGTGATTGATAATTAAAGATAAACATTTTG
>ERZ827150.2217-NODE-2217-length-21574-cov-8.055579_pt1 | contig 21574 bp, 19 predicted proteins | sample MGYA00519779_ERZ827150 | MGnify/ENA primary metagenome ERZ827150 (study PRJEB31778, sample SAMEA3449267) | human gut metagenome | biome: human gut; feature: human-associated habitat; material: faeces | place: United Kingdom | collected 2010/2012 ...
AGGCCGCCGGTTACACCAAGGTCATCCTGCGCCCCCTGATGGTCGTTGCCGGTGATCACGCCAACAACGATATGGCCGGTGCGGATGACGATTCCTGGCTGAGCCAGTTCCAGGCCTCCGGTGACTTCGCGTCCGTGGAGTGCCAGATCGCCGGTCTGGGTGAGATCGAGGACATCCAGCAGCGCTACATTGAGCACACCAAAGCCGCCATCGATTCCCTGAACGGCTAATATTCCGCATTCCAATGCCCGAAGGGAGAGATCTTTTCGGGCATTTTTTATGGAGAGCTTCCCCGCATGAGGAGAAACACTCCCATTTCAAATTCTGAATTTTTGAGGTATTTTGTTTATGCACTGCAAACAGCTTGTTTCCCTGTCCGTTGCTTCTCTGATGCTGGCCGCCGTCCTCACCGGCTGCGGCGGGGCTTCTTCCACTGCTTCCTCTGCTGTCAGCTCGGAAGCCGCTTCTGCCGTGAGCGCTGCCGCCGCATCCGAGCCTGCCGAAGCTGCCCTGCCGGACGGCGTGTACATGGCTGAGTTCGACACCGACAGCGGCATGTTCCACGCCAACGAAGCCTGCAATGGCATGGGCACCCTGACCGTGGAGAACGGGCAGATGACCTTCCACGTCAGTCTGTCCTCCAAGAAGATCGTCAACCTGTACGTTGGCATGGCCGCCGATGCCGAGGCCAACAAGGCAGACTGGCTGCTGCCTACCACCGACACCGTCACCTACTCTGATGGCACCTCGGAGGAGGTCTACGGCTATGATATCCCCGTGGCCGCTGTGGACCAGGACTTCCAGCTGGCACTCCTTGGGACCAAGGGCAAGTGGTATGACCACACCGTGAGCATCCGCAATGCACAGCCCAAGGCTGAGGAAGCTGCCGAGACCCCTGCGGACGGTGAATACAGCGTCAATGTGACCCTGGAGGGCGGCTCTGGCCGTGCCACCGTGGAAAGCCCTGCCGCCCTGACCGTGGCGGACGGCAAAATGACCGCTGTCATCCTGTGGAGCAGCCCCAATTATGATTACATGATCGTGGATGGCGAGAAGTATCTGCCCACCAACACCGAGGGCAACTCCACCTTTGAGATCCCTGTTTCTGCACTGGGCACCCCGCTGGCTGTCACTGCCGATACCGTAGCCATGAGCACCCCCCATGAGATCGAGTATACGCTGACCTTTGCGCTGAACTGATGAAACTGACGAGACAACAATTCCTGCGCGTTCTGCCTGTTACAGTACTGGCCCTGTCGGGTTGCGCCGCCTCCGAAACGGCTCCCGCCAGCACAGAAGAACTGGTCTTTGACCATGTCTGTCCGCTGGATTACGCCACACAGTTTACTGCCGACTGCTATGAGGGCGGCTATACCATGCTGACCCTGACCGAATCGGGGGAGCAGTTCCTTGTGACCCCGGAGGATGCCGCTGCGGTGGAAGGCCTGCCCGAGAGCGTGACGGTGCTGCGTCAGCCCGTCCGGAACATCTACCTTGTCTCCACCTCGGTGATGGACCTGTTCCTCGCGCTGGATGGGCTGGACAGTGTGACCCTTTCCGGCACCCAGGCGGAGGGATGGTATCTGGATGAGGCCAGAGCCGCTATGGAGGCCGGGCGCATTGCCTATGCGGGCAAGTACAGCGCCCCGGACTACGAAAAGATCCTTGCGGCCAACTGCGGCCTTGCCATCGAGAACACCATGATCTACCACACCCCGGAGGTCAAGGAGCAGCTGGAACGGTTCGGCATCCCGGTGCTGGTGGAGCGCTCCAGCTATGAGAGCGGCCCGCTGGCCCGGCTGGAATGGCTCAAGTTCTGGGGCATCCTGCTGGGAAAAGAGGAGCTGGCGGAACAGGAATTCGCCCGGCAGGTGGAGCGCCTTGCACCGCTGGCCGGGCAGGCTTCCACCGGTAAGCGCTGTGCCTTTTTCTCCATCACAGCCAACAACCTTGCCAATGTGCGCAAGGGCGGCGACTATGTGGCCCAGATGATCGAGATGGCGGGCGGTGATTATGTTTTTGCGGACCTGACCGACAACGGCAACAACCTTTCCACCATGAACCTGCCGCTGGAGGATTTTTACGCCGGTGCAAAGGATGCGGATGTGCTCCTTTACAACAGCACCATTGAGGGTGTGGTGCATACCACGGAGGAACTGGTGGCAAAATGCCCCCTGCTGGCCGAGTTCAAGGCCGTGCAGAGCGGCAGTGTCTGGTGCACCACCCAGAGCTTTTTCCAGCAGAGCACGGCGCTGGTCGATTTTGTGCTCGACCTGCACCGTGTCTTTACGGAGGATGACCCCGCCGACCTGCAATTTCTGAGGAAAGTAGAGTAACCTATGACCAGCAAAAAGCGCCTGATCCTTTCTTACGGCATCCTTGCCCTGCTGCTGGCGGTGCTGTTTGCCGCCAACCTGTTCTGGGGCAGTGTGTCCCTGACACCGGGGGCAGTGCTGGCGGCCCTGACCGGCCGCGGGCAGGACGCTCTGAGCGTGGGCATCATCACCCAGCTGCGCCTGCCCCGGGCCGTGATGGTGGTGCTGCTGGGGGCGGCGCTCTCGGCGGCGGGCTACCTGCTGCAGACCTTTTTTGCCAACCCCATTGCAGGGCCCTTTGTCATGGGCATTTCCAGCGGGGCCAAGCTGGCCGTGGCACTGGTCATGGTGGCTTTTCTGAACCATGGCCTGCTCACCAGCTCCCTTACCCTGATCACAGCCGCCTTTGCGGGGGCCATGGCCTCCATGGCCTTTGTGCTGGCGGTCTCCCGGCGGGTGCAGCGGATGAGCATCCTTGTTATCTGCGGCGTAATGATCGGCTACATCTGTTCGGCCGTTACGGAGTTTGTGGTGGCCTTTGCCCAGGACAGCAACATCGTCAACCTCCACAACTGGTCTCAGGGCAGCTTTTCCGGCATGACCTGGGGCAATGTGCGGGCGGCGGCGCTGGTGGTGCTGCCCGCTCTGGCGGCAGCGTTCTGCCTTTCCAAGCCCATGGCCGCCTACCAGATGGGGGAGGCCTACGCCCGGAGCGTGGGCATCAATGTCAAAGCCTTTTCCCGGCTGCTGGTGCTGCTTTCCAGCCTGCTGGCCGCCTGTGTCACGGCCTTTGCGGGGCCCATCTCCTTTGTGGGCATCGCGGTGCCCCATCTGGTCAAGCAGCTGTTCGGCATCGCAAGGCCGCTGGTGGTGCTGCCCGGGTGCTGCCTGGGCGGGGCGGCCTTCTGCCTGCTGTGCGACCTCATCGCCCGCAGTATGTTTGCCCCCACCGAGCTTTCGATCAGCGCCGTAACGGCAGTATTTGGTGCACCGGTGGTCATCTGGCTGCTGGTGCGCCGGGGTCAGGAGGGTGTGCGATGAAATACCTCTGTGAAACGAAAGAACTGGCCATCGGCTATGGCGGTGCGCCCCTTGCTTCCGGCATCACGCTGGGGGCGGTGCCGGGGCAGATCCTGGCCCTCATCGGGCCAAACGGCGCGGGAAAATCCACCCTGCTCAAAACGCTGGCGGGCCAGCTGGCCCCCTTGGGCGGGGCTGTCCTGCTGGATGGCCGCAGCCTGACCGATTACACCGGCACAGCCCGGGCCCGGAAGCTGGCCCTGATGCTGCCCCATACCCGCCGCACCGAGCTGACTTCCTGCTTTGAGTTTGCCGCCGCCGGGCGTATCCCCTATACCGGGCGGCTGGGCATCCTGTCCGATGCCGACCGGCAGGCCGTGCGGGACGCGCTGGAACTGGTGGGGGCTTCCCCTCTGGCGGGCCGGGATTTCAACTGCATCAGCGACGGCCAGCGCCAGCGCGTTCTGCTGGCCCGTGCCATCTGTCAGCAGCCCGGAGTTCTGCTGCTGGACGAGCCGACCTCTTTTCTGGATGTCAAGGGAAAGATCGAGCTGCTGACCATCCTGCAGAAACTGGCCCATGAGCAGGGGCTGGCCGTGATCGTCAGCCTGCACGAGCTGGACATGGCGCAGAAGATCGCGGATGCGGTGGTCTGCGTGTTCCCACACAGCGTTTCGGGGGTGCTGAACCCGAAGGAGGCCTTTGCCCCGGAGAACATCCGGGCGCTGTACAGCCTGACCAAGGAGCAGTACGAGGCCGTGTTCGGCCCGGAAAAGCCTGCCGGGCCCAAGTTTGAACATTACGTCCGCAGTGGGCAGAAGCTGCTCCGCTGCGGGTACACCACCGGCACCTGCGCGGCGCTGGGTGCGGCGGGGGCCGCGCGGCTCCTGCTCACCGGCCATGCCCCGGAGAGCGTTGCCCTGCGCACGCCGAAGGGCATCGTGGTGGAGGTGGCCCCGCTGTACTGCCGCCCCGCCGGAGCCGGTGCCGAATGCGCCATTGAGAAGGACGGCGGGGATGATGTGGATGTGACCACCGGCTTGCCCGTGATCGCCGCCGTAGAATTGCTGCCCAATACCACCGAGATCCGTATCTCCGGCGGCAAGGGCGTGGGCCGGGTGACCAAGGCCGGGCTGGACCAGCCGGTGGGGGAAGCCGCCATCAACCATGTGCCCCGGCAGATGATCGCTGAGGCCCTGCAAAGGGAAGCCGAGAGCGCCTGCTACACCGGCGGCTTTGCCGTGACCATCTCCATCGAGGGCGGGGAAGAGGTGGCAAAGCGCACCTTCAACCCCCACATCGGGGTCGAGGGCGGGCTTTCGGTGCTGGGAACCAGCGGCATTGTGGAGCCCATGAGCCAGCAGGCAATCCTGGACACCATTCAGCTGGAAATGAATCAGGCCGCTCTCCGGGCGGGCAGCCCCAGGCGGCTCATCCTGGCACCCGGCAATTACGGACTGGACTATCTGCACGAAAGATACCCGGAGTTTCACGCTGTTCCGGTGGTGAAAACCTCGAACTTTATTGGAGACACGCTGGATATGGCTGCTGCGGCCCGCTTTGAAGAGGTGCTTCTGGTGGGCCATGTGGGCAAGCTGGTCAAGGTGGCGGGCGGTATTATGAACACCCATTCCCACACTGCTGACTGCCGCACCGAGCTGTTCTGCACCCATGCGGCGCTCTGCGGCGCTTCCCGGGAAGTCTGCGCCGCCCTGATGAACGCTGCCACCACCGATGCCTGTCTGGAACTCCTGGACAGCGCCGGCCTGCGGGCTCCGGTGCTGGAAAGCCTGCTGCGGGCAGTCCAGCTCCACCTTGACCGGCGGGCCTGCGGGGCGTTCCGGGTGGGGGCGGTGCTGTTTTCCAACCAGCACGGCCCGCTGGGAGCCACCGACACTGCCGCACAACTGCTGAACGAATGGAAGGAGCATTGAGATGGTACATTTTGTAGGCGCAGGCCCCGGCGCACCCGACCTCATCACCCGGCGGGGCGCGGCCCTGCTGCAGGAAGCCGACTGCATCATTTATGCGGGCAGTCTGGTCAACCCGGCTCTGCTGGGGCTGGCGAAGCCGGAGTGCGCCGTTTACAACAGCGCCGAGATGACGTTGGAACAGGTGCTGGACGCGATGCGCCGGGTGGAAGCTGCAGGCGGGACCACCGTGCGGCTCCATACCGGCGACCCCTGCCTGTATGGGGCCATCCGGGAGCAGATGGACGCACTGGATGCGGACGGCATCCCCTACGATGATACCCCCGGCGTGTCCAGCTTTTGCGGGGCGGCGGCGGCGCTGAACGCCGAGTACACCCTGCCCACCATCAGCCAGACCGTGATCATCACCCGGATGGAGGGGCGCACCCCGGTGCCGGAAAAGGAGAAGCTGGCCAGCCTTGCCGCCCATGGGGCAACCATGGTGATCTTCCTCTCCATCGGCCTCATCGACAAGGTGCAGCAGGCCCTGCTGGCAGGCGGAGCCTATACGCCGGAGACCCCTGCCGCCGTGGTCTACAAGGCCAGCTGGCCGGAGCAGAAGGTGGTGCGCTGCACCGTGGGCACGCTGGCCGGGAGCACCCGCGCCAACGGCATCACCAAAACAGCGCTCATTGTGGTGGGGGAATTTCTGGGCACCCGGTATGAGCGGAGCAAGCTCTACGACCCAACCTTTACGACGGAGTTCCGCAAGGGGGCAGGCCAGTGACCCGCGCCTATCTCGCCTTTACGGAAAAAGGGCTGGCGCTGGCCCAAAAGCTGGCCAGTGCCCTGCCCGGCACCGTGGCCCGCTGCGGCCATGGCGGGCCTAGCCTTGCCGATTGGGCTGCGGAGCAGTTCGCCCATGCGGATGCCCTGATCTTTGTGGGGGCTGTGGGCATTGCGGTGCGGGCCATTGCGCCCCACTGCCGGAGCAAGGCGGTGGACCCTGCCGTGGTGGTGCTGGACGAGTGTGGTCATTTTGCGGTGCCGATCCTTTCGGGCCATCTGGGCGGGGCCAACGATCTGGCCCGGGCGCTGGCGGCGGTCTGTGGTGCGGTGCCGGTCATTACCACGGCCACCGATGCCAACGGTGTGTTTGCCGTGGATGCGTGGGCCAGGCACCAGAACTGCGCCGTGCTGGAGCCGGGGCGCATCAAGCGCGTCAGCAGCAGGCTGCTGGCGGGCGGGCCGGTGCGGTACCGCTCGGAATTCCCCATTGCCGGGCAGGCCCCTGCCGGGGTGGTCCCGGCGGGGGAGGCAGAGCGCGCCGACTTTGCCCTGACCCTTTTCCCGGCGGGCGATGCGCTGCACCTGATCCCGAAGATCGGTGTACTGGGCATCGGGTGCAGGCGGGGGACCAGCGCTGCACAGCTGGAAGCGGCCTTTGCACAGTTCTGCGCGGCCCACGGCCTTGCGGCAGCGTGCATCACGGCAGCAGCCAGCATCGACCTGAAAGCCCATGAGCCGGGCCTGCTGGAATTTTGCAGAATCCACGGCTGGCCGGTGCAGTTCTATTCTGCCGCACAGCTGCAGAACGCCCCCGGGCAGTTCACACCTTCGGCCTTTGTCCGGAGCGTGACCGGTGTGGACAATGTCTGCGAGCGGGCGGCGGTGCTGGCGGCAGGCGGCACGATCATTCTTCCCAAACAGGCGGGCAACGGCATGACCTTTGCGCTGGCGCATCGTCCCTTTGCCCCGGATTGGAGGTGGCAGGATGCCTAATGTTGTTTTTGTTGTCGGGCTTGGGCCCGGGGATCCCCGGTTTCTGACCGCACAGGCGCAGAGCGCCTTAACGCAAGCCGAGGTGCTGTGCGGCTATACGGTCTATCTGGATCTGGTGCGCCCCTACTTCCCGGACAAGCTCTATTATTCCACCGGCATGACCAAGGAGATCGACCGCTGCCGTTGGGCGCTGGAAACGGCCCGGAGCGGCAGGGCGGTGGCGCTGGTCTGCTCGGGAGATGCCGGGGTCTACGGCATGGCAAGCCCTCTGCTGGAGCTGGCCGAGCACTTCCCGGACGTGACGGTGGAGGTGGTGCCCGGCCTGACCGCCGCCCTGAGCGGCGGTGCGGTGCTGGGTGCCCCGCTGGCCCACGATTTCTGTGTGCTCTCCCTCTCTGACCGGCTTACGCCCTGGGAGGTCATTGAGCGGCGGCTGGCGGCAGCAGCCATGGGGGATTTCTGCATCGCGCTGTACAACCCCTCCTCCAAGGGGCGGCCGGACTATCTGGCGCGGGCGGTGCGCATCCTGCTGGCAAACGGCAAAGCACCCGGAACGGTCTGCGGCATTGTGCGGAACATTGGCCGGGAGGGGCAGGAAAGCCGCGTTCTGACGCTGGCTGCGCTGGAAACCACCCCGGTGGATATGTTCACCACCGTGTTTGTCGGCAACGCCCAGACCCGCCAGCTGAGCGGGCGGATGGTCACGCCGCGGGGGTACCGCGCATGAGGGCCGTGGTATTCAGCGGCACCACCGAGGGCCGTGTGTTTTCAAAGCAGCTGGCCGCACTGGGGGCCGAGGTACTGGTCAGCGTGGCCACCCCGCTGGGGGCCGAGGAACAGGGCGAAAGGTCCGGCATCACCGTCCACTGCGGGCGGCTGACCCCGGAGGAGATGACCGCCCTGCTGCAAGGGGCTGACCTCTGTGTGGATGCGACCCATCCCTATGCCGTGGAGGCCACCCGGAACATCCGGGCAGCCTGCAAAACAGCGGGCACGGAGTACCGCCGCCTGCTCCGGCCCGAAAGCCCGCTGCCTGCCGGGAGCATGGTGTTTGCCTCTGCGGCCCATGCGGCGGGATTTCTGGCCCGGACGCAGGGAAATGTCCTGCTTGCCACCGGGGCCAAGGAGCTTTCTGCCTTTGCTGTGCTGGAACCGGCACGGCTTTTTCCCCGTGTCCTGCCCACCCGGGAGGGCATTGCCGCCTGCGAGGGGGCAGATATCCCCCATAAGAACATCATCGCCATGCAGGGGCCGTTCTCCTATGCGCTGAACCGGGCGCTGATGGAGCAGTTTGCCATCCGCTTCCTCGTTACCAAAGATGGCGGCGCGGCGGGCGGCTTTGAAGAAAAAGCCCGGGCAGCGCAGGACACCGGGGCACAGCTCATCGTCATCCGCCGCCCGGCCGAGCAGGGCGAAACGGCGGAACAGATCCTGACACATTGTAAGGAGATGCTGCAATGATCACACTCATCGGGATGGGGTCGGGCACGCCGGAAAGCCTGACCGCGCAGGGCCTTGCCGCCCTGCAGAACGCCGGACTGATCCTGGGGGCAAAGCGCCTGCTGGAACAGCTGCCGCAGGGCTGCACGGATCACCGGAAGGCCCTGTATCAGCCTGAGGATGTCCTTGCCGCGCTGGCGGCTGACCCGGAGGTGGATGCTGCCCTTGTGTACAGCGGCGACACCGGGTTTTATTCCGGTGCGGCCCAGCTGCTGCCGATGCTGCGGGCCTTTGGCATCTCCTGCCGGGTGCTGCCGGGGCTTTCCAGCGTTCAGCTGCTGGCCGCTGCGGTGGGCCGCTCCTGGCAGGAGTGGAAGCTGGTCTCGGCCCACGGCTGTGCCTGCGACCCGGTGGCCGAATGCCTGACGGCCGGGGGAAAGCCTGTGTTTTTCCTGACCGGCGGGGCAGAAACGCCTGCCTCCCTCTGCGGCCGATTGGCTGCTGCCGGGCTGGGCGATGCCCATGTGCTGGTGGGCGAAGAGCTGGGCCGGGCAGAGGAAAAGATCCTGTTCGGCACGGCGCAGGAATTTGCGCAAAAGCAGTTTGCAAGCCTGAGCGTTCTGCTTGTGGAACACGTTCCTCAGCCGCCCCGGCGGGTGCCCGGCTTCCCGGATGAAGCCTTCCACAGGGGAGAGGTGCCCATGACCAAGCAGGAGGTGCGGGCGGCGGCGCTGGCCAAGCTGGCCGTGCAGCCCGGCGATACCTTGTGGGATGTGGGGGCGGGCACCGGCAGCGTGAGCGTGGAGCTGGCGCTGGCCGCACCCCGGGGGCATGTGTATGCCGTGGAGTGTGATCCGGAGGCCTGCGGGCTCATCCGGCAGAACCGGGAAACGTTCCACGCCTGCAACCTGACACTGGTGGAGGGCCGCGCCCCCGCTGCGCTGGCTGACCTGCCCTCCCCGGATGCCGTGTTCATCGGCGGGACCAAGGGGGGCATGGAGGCTGTGGTGGACACGGTGCTTGCCCGGAATCCGAACGCCCGCATCTGCATCTCTGCCATTGCGCTGGAAACGCTGAGCGCCGCCGTGGCCGCACTGACTGCCCACGGCCTTGCTGCGGAGGTGACGCAGATCTCGGTCAGCCGCACCCGGCCTGCGGGCAGGCTCCACCTGCTGATGGCCAATAACCCCATCTTCCTTATCACAGGAGAACGTAAATGATCCAATTTCTTGTGGCCGCGCCCTGTTCCGGCAGCGGCAAAACCACACTGACCTGCGCTCTGCTGGCGGCGCTCAAGCGGCGGGGGCAGGACCCCTGCTCCTTCAAGAGCGGGCCGGACTATATCGACCCCATGTTTCACCGGGCCGTGCTGGGGGTGGAGAGCCACAACCTCGACCTGTTTTTCTCCGCGCCGGAGACCGTGCGCGCGCTCTATGCGCAGGCCGCCGCCGGGCACGGGGCAGCCGTGTGCGAGGGTGCCATGGGCTTTTACGATGGACTGGGCGGCGTGAGTGATACCGCCAGTGCCTGGCATCTGGCCGATACGCTGGGCCTGCCGGTGCTGCTGGTGGTCCAGCCCAGAGGGGCCAGTCTGACGCTGGCGGCCCAGATCAACGGACTGAAACAGTTCCGCACCCCCAGCCATCTGGCGGGCATCCTGCTCAATGACTGCGCCCCCCATTTGTATGCTCTGCTGGCTCCCATGCTGGAACGGGAGACCGGCCTGCCGGTGCTGGGCTATCTGCCCCACCTGCCGGATGCCGCCCTTGAGAGCCGTCACTTAGGGTTGAAAACTGCCGGGGAGATCGCGGACTTACAGCAGAAGATCAGCCGGATGGCCGATGCGCTGGTGATGGATTGGGAGAAACTTTTTGCTCTGACCGAGTGCGCAGCGCCTTTGGTGCACACAGATCGGCTTCCCCCTGCGGGAGAGCTTCCGCCCCAGGGAGCAGAGGAACAGCGCCCCTGCGTTTCCATTGCCGTTGCAAGGGATGCGGCATTTTGCTTCACCTACGCCGAAACGCTGGAAGCACTGGAGCGGGCGGGAGCGGAGCTCTGCTGGTTCAGCCCCCTGCAGGACCCCGCCCTGCCGGAGCAGATCGGCGGGCTCTATCTGCCCGGCGGCTACCCGGAGCTGTATGCCGGGCAGTTGAGCGCGAACCGCTCCATGCTGGCCTCTGTGCGCCGGGCTGTGGAGCGCGGTCTGCCCACGGTGGCCGAGTGCGGGGGCTTTCTCTATCTGGGCCAGAGCCTGGAGGATGCCAACGGGGAACGCTGGCCCATGGCAGGCGTTCTGCCGGGGCAGGGCTTCCGGGTGGGGAGGCTGGTGCGGTTTGGATACGCGGCATTGACCGCTCGCGCCGACAGTATGCTGTTCCGCGCCGGGGAGCGTCTGCCCGTGCACGAGTTCCACCACTGGGATTCCACAGACAACGGCACCGGTTTTACCGCCGCAAAGCCCAACGGGAAGCAATGGGACTGCGGCTTTGCAAATGAACATTTCTATGCGGGCTTCCCGCATTTATATTGGGCGGGCACGGCCCTGCCCCGGCGGTTCGTGGATGCCGCCGCACACTATCATCAAGAGGAACAGGACCAATGACAGAGCTTGAACTGAAACAGCTTCTTTCCAGGATCACCCGGCCGGACGAGACCGCACGCACCGCCGCCCATGCTCACTGGGCCAGCCTGGCCAAGCCGCTGGGCGGGCTGGGCAGGCTGGAGACCATGCTGGAGGATGCCGCCGCCCTGACCGGTACGGCAGAGCTGGCGTTTTCCCGCCGGGCCGTGCTGGTGCTCTGCGCCGACAACGGCGTGGTGGCGCAGGGCGTGAGCCAGACAGACCAGGGCGTGACCCGGGCCGTGGCCGAGAACCTTGCCGCCCGGCGCACCAGTGTCTGCCAGATGGCAAAAACGGCCCGCTGCGAAGTGGTGCCTGTGGACCTTGGCATGGCCGGGGAGCCGGTGCCCGGGGTGCAGAACTGCCGCATTGCCGCCGGGACGGCGGATTTCACCACCGGCCCTGCCATGATCCGCCAGCAGGCGGTGGATGCCATTGCGGCGGGCATGGGGCTTGTCCGGGCGCAGAAGGCGGCGGGGGTGCAGTTGCTGGCCACGGGGGAGATGGGCATTGGCAACACCACCACCTCCAGCGCCGTGGCCGCTGTTCTGCTGGGTCAGCCCGTGGAGCGGATGACAGGTCGGGGTGCGGGACTTTCCGACGCGGGGCTTGCCCGCAAGCTGGATGCCATCCGGCGGGGCATTGCGCGGAATCAGCCCGATGCCGCTGACCCTCTGGACGTGCTTTCCAAGCTGGGCGGGTTCGACATCGCCGGGCTGTGCGGTGTCTTTCTGGGCGGTGCGCTGGAAGGCCTGCCCGTGCTGATGGATGGCTTCATCAGCGGGGTGGCGGCTCTGTGCGCGGTGCGGCTCTGCCCCGCCGCAGAAAAGGCCGTGTTTGCCAGCCACTGCTCCACCGAACCGGCAGCAAGGCTGGTGCTGGAAGCGCTGGGCAAAGCGCCCCTGCTCACCGCCGGGCTCCATCTCGGCGAGGGCACCGGAGCGGTGGCAAGCATCCCGCTGTGGGATATGGCACTGGCCGTTTACCGCGATTGCTATTCCTTCACGGAGGGCGGCATCACGCCGTACACCCCCCAATGCTGACGCTGGTATTGGGCGGTGCCGCCAGCGGCAAGAGCGGGTATGCCGAGAGCCTGGTGCTGAAAACCGCGCTCCCGCGCTATTACATCGCCACCATGCAGGTGTGGGATGCCGAGTGTGCCGCCCGGGTGGAAAAGCACCGGAAGATGCGGGCAGCAAAGCAGTTTGAGACCGTGGAGTGTCCCCTGCATCTGGAGAACATCCGTCTGCCTGCCCGGGGAACTGCGCTGTTGGAGGATCTGGGCAACCTGACCGCCAACGAGCTCTACGACCCCGCCGGGGCGGGAGAAAATGCCGCTTCGGCCATTTTGGAAGGACTGGACCAATTGGCCGGACAGTGCGCGCACCTCATCGTGGTCTCCAACGAGGTGTTCAGCGGCGGTGCCGACTACGCAGGCGACACCGGGCGCTACCTGAAAGCGCTGGCGCAGGTGAACAATGCCCTTGCCGCCCGGGCTGACCATGTGGTGCGGGTGGTGTGCGGCATCCCGGTCTATTATAAAGGAGTGGAAAAATGATTGGATTGCAGACCATTGCAGTGGCCTTTGCCATGTTTTCGGCCCTGCCGGTGCCGCAGTTCGCGTGGAACCAGAAAAACATGCGGTATGCCATGTGCGCCTTCCCGCTCATCGGGGTGGTCATTGGCGGGCTGTGGTGCCTGTGCGGCGCTCTGCCCCTGCCGGTGCCCGCAAAGGCGGCGGGGTTCTGCCTGATCCCGGTCTGGGTCACGGGCGGCATCCACCTGGATGGCTATGCCGACACCTGCGATGCCCTTTCCAGCTATGGCGACCGGGAAAAGAAGCTGGAGATCCTCAAAGACCCCCACTGCGGTGCCTTTGCGGTGATCCGGCTGTGCAGTTATTTTGCGGCCTACCTTGCCCTTTGCGCCTGCGTGGACTTTACACCCCGGGTGGGCCTGTGCTGGACACTGGCCCTTGTGCTGGAACGGGCCCTCTCGGGCCTGGCCGTGGCATCGTTCCCGATGGCAAAGAACACCGGCCTTGCCCACACCTTTGCCACGGCGGCGGATCGAACTACTGTCCGCCGGGTGCTGATGGTGCTGGCCGCTCTGCTCAGCGCCGCCCTGCTGGCACTGGGCGGCTGGGGGCTGGTGCTGGCGGCATTGCTGGTGTTTGCACGCTATCATGTTGTTTCGGACAAGCAGTTTGGCGGCATCACCGGCGATCTGGCCGGGTGGTTTTTGCAGAAAGCCGAGCTGTGGATGCTGGCGGCGCTGTGTGCCTGCCAGTGGGGAGGACTGTTATGATCTTTATCACCGGGCCGCTGTACAGCGGCAAGCGCACCTTTGCGCAGCGCCTGCCCGGCACCCGCATTGCGGAGGTGCAGGCCCTGGCCGCAGAGGCCGAGGATCTGGAAAAGCTTGCGGAGGAGCTCTCCGCTTATGATATCGTGATGGCCACCGAGGTGGGCGGCGGCGTGGTGCCCATGGACGCAGGGGAGCGGGCCGCCCGGGAAGCCGCCGGACGGCTGGCCTGCCTGCTGGCGGCCCGGGCCGGGTGCGTGGTGCAGATGTTCTGCGGCATCCCCACAGTATTGAAAGGAGAACTGCCCCCATGCTGATCTATCTTCTGCGCCACGGCCTGACGGCCTACACGCCCTTCATCTCCGTGCGGGCCTGCGGCCGTTTGTGGCGCCTGCAGCGCGCCGCCGACCTGGAGACCCTGTGGAACGCCATGCTGGACGATCCGCAGAACTTCGAGGACGAACGTCTGCCTTACTGGACGGAACTGTGGCCGTCCAGCATCGCCCTGTGCCGCTGGCTGGAAGAGCGCCGCGCCGAGATCGCCGGGCGCCCCTGCCTCGACCTGGGCTGCGGCCTGGGCCTCACGGCCATGGTGGGCCAGTGGCTGGGCGCGCAGGTCATCGGCATGGACTATGAGGAAGAGGCCCTGCACTTCGCCAGCCTCAACGCCCGGCACAACGGGGTGTCCTCGCCCCTGTGGACCGTCATGGACTGGCGGCAGCCCGCCGTGCGGCCCCGCAGCATCTTCCGCCTGTGGGGCGGCGACATCATGTACGAAAAGCGCTTCGTGGCGCCGGTGATGTACTTTCTTTCCCATGTGCTGACCGACGACGGCGCGGCCTGGGTGGCCGAGCCCGGGCGCGGCGTGTACGAGGCCTTCTTGCAGTCCCTGCACGGCGGCGGTCTGGAAGGGCGGCGCGTGTTCACCGAGCGTGTGGAACCCCTGTATGCCCAGCCCGTACCCGTTACGGTGGCCGTATGGGAGATACGCCGCCGCGTCCGGCCCGCGTAGGCCCGGATCGTGGGCCCTGGAGCCCTCCCGCCCCGGTAGCCGGCCCCCGTTGCCTGCGTGAGGGGCTTGTCCCCGCAAGGCATGCGGCAACATGCGCAGGCAGGGGCCTTTTGTCTCCCTTGCCGCAGCGGCCCGGCATGACGGGCGCGCACCTGTGGTCGGCATCCGGCCTGTCCGTCCCTTTCCCGGTACGTTTTTTCGTGAAAGGCGCCGCTCCGGCGGGCAGGGGCGGGGAAAGGCCTCTGGATTTTCAGGAAGATTTTGCTAGATTCATCACCGGGCACCGCCGGACGGTGTCCCGGCCGCATGAGGCGAACAATGGGAAAACTGACACGTTTTGGTGTTTCTCTGGATGAAGAGCTGCTGGAACCTTTCGACGCCCTGTGCGCCGTCAAGGGCTACAGCAACCGCTCCGAAGCCATCCGTGACCTCATCCGCAAGGCCCTTGTGGCCGAGGAGTGGCAACAGGCCGACGGCCAGGGCGCAGGCACGCTGACCCTGGTCTATGACCACCACAAGAACGACCTGGCCCGCCGCCTGACCCAGATGCAGCACGACGAGCATGACATCATCATCGCCACCCTGCATGTGCATCTGGACCATCACAACTGCCTTGAGGTGCTCATCCTCAAAGGCGAGGCCGCCCGCGTGCGGGCGCTGGCCGACAAGCTCATTTCCTGCAAGGGTGTCAAGCACGGCACCTTCAGCGGTACAACTACAGGACAGGATCTCGCATAATGGAAGACGTGCAACGCCATGCCCCCAAGGTTCCCATCAATATCGACCGCGTCGGCATCCGCGGCATCACCGTGCCCCTGCTGGTGCGCGACCGCGCCCAGGGCAGCCGCCAGACCGTGGCCCGGGTGGACCTTGGTGTGGATCTGCCCGCCTCGTTCAAGGGCACGCACATGAGCCGCTTCATCGAAGCGCTGGAAGAATGGAACGACGAAATCAACTACCAGTCGGTGCGCCGCCTGCTGGCCACGGTCAAGGAACGCCTGGAAGCGCGCCGTTCCTATGTGCGCTTCTGCTTCCCCTATTTCGTGCACAAGCCCGCGCCCTCGTCGGGCATCAAGAGCATCATCTCGTATGAATGCCGTTTGACCGGCGAGCTGGACGAGAAGGGCCAGTCCTTCCTGCTGGAAGTGGACGTGCCCGTGATGACCGTGTGCCCCTGCTCCAAGGCCATCAGCCGCGAGGGCGCGCACAGCCAGCGCACCATGATCCATCTGGCCGTGCGCATGTCGGGTTTCAGCTGGATCGAGGAATTCATCGAGATGGCCGAGGCTTCGGGCTCGTCCGCCGTCTACACCCTGCTCAAGCGCGAGGACGAGAAATACGTCACCGAGCACGCCTTCGCCCAGCCCACCTTCGTGGAGGACGTGGTGCGCAACGTGGCCCAGCGCCTGACGGAGCACGAGCATGTGCGCTGGTTCCGCGTGGAAGTGGAGAGCATGGAATCCATCCACAGCCACAACGCCTTTGCCTGCATCGAACGCGACCTGCGAACGCAGGACGAACAGGCCTAGCCCACACCTGAGGAAGCCGGGAGAGCCCCGGCTTCCTTTTTTTGCACGATACTGCGGTCAAAAAATTTTTCCCAAAAAGTTTTTTACACTTGACAGCAGCCTGTGCTAATACTCTCAAGCCCAAGTTTCGTATGGCCTTGGGGCAGGGCAGGCTGTCCGGCCGTCGTCCTGTCCCCCTCAGGGACTGTCCCTTTGCCGGCGGCATGCGGGGCTTTTCCCTGCCGCCCGGGCCCTTCCCCCCGTTTTTGGTTGCGATTTCTTACCCCGGAGAAAGCATGCGTCTTGTCCCAAGACTGCTGATACCCCTTGCCATGGGCCTGCTGGCCCTGAGCGCCGGTTGCGCCTCCCATTCCGGGTCCGGCTCTTCCGGTTATCCTGAAGAATCCTGGTATGCGCAGCGCCAGCGCGCGGCGCAGGAAGCCCGCTTCCGCCGTTCCTATGAAGCCGTTTTCGATGAAAGCGCCGAGGAGGGCGGTCCCCGGCAGGCCAAGGCCGTGCAGGTGGCCCGTTCCGCCATCGGTACCCCCTATGTGCCCGGCGGGCGCAATCCCGGCGGCTTCGACTGCTCCGGCCTCGTCCAGTGGGCCTACAAGAGCGTGGGCATCAACCTGCCGCGCACGGCCCGGGAACAGTCGGCCGTAGGCAAGCGCATCACCCGCGTGGAAGACATGCGCGCCGGTGACATCGTGGCCTTCCACCATCCCCGCCGCGGCTACCACACCGGCATTTATGTGGGGGACGGGAAATTCGTCCACAGCCCCCGTCGCTGGACGCGCGTGCGCATCAACAGCCTTGACGACCCGTATTTCAGAACTACCTTCATGGGAGCCCGGCGCGTGGAAGGCAGCGACGCCTTCAGTGCCGAGGAACTGCGCATGGCCGCCTATGCCGAAGAGCAGGCCGTGCGCGAGATCTCGCACAGCCGCAGCAAGAGCAAGGCCGGTGTCAGCCAGAAGAGCTCGCGGGACAAGAAGAGCAGCGTCAAGAAGAACAACAGCCGCAACAAGAGCAAGAGCAGCGTCAGCCGGAAGGACAGCAGCAAGAAGAGCAGCGTCAAGAAAAGCAGTCGCAGCAAAAGCAAGAGCAGCGTCCAGAAAAAGAGCAGCAGCAAGAAGAGCTCCGGCAAGCAGGGACGCAATACCAAGAAATAGTCCGTCCTTTCGTCCGCAACGGGAGGGCGGCATGACCCGGGCCCCGGGCCCGGCATATACGGGAGTCGATCATGCTTCCTCTCATGAGCCCCCAGGATGTCAAAAGGAAACTGGAAGCCGGCGAGATCCGGCTCGTGGACATACGCGAACCTGATGAAGTGGAGTCCCTGCGCATCGAAGGCGCGGAGATCGCCCCCCTGTCGGTCATCCGCTGGCAGGATTTCCGCCCCGTGACGGACAAGCCCGTGGTCTTCACCTGCAACTCGGGTCGCCGCACCAAGAACAACAGCGACCTTCTGGAACAGCTGGCCGCCGGTGAGGCCTGGCAGATGGAAGGCGGGGCCACGGCCTGGGACAAGGCCGGTCTCCCTGTGGTGCGCAGCCGCCGCAGCCTACCCATGTTCCGCCAGATCCAGATCGGCGCGGGCGGCATGGTGCTGCTGGGCCTGGCCCTGAGCCTTGCCTGGCCCCAGTGGCTCTGGCTGAGCGCTTTCGTGGGCGCGGGCCTGGTCTTTGCCGGGGTGACGGGCTTCTGCGGCTTGGGTCTTTTGCTGGCCCGCATGCCGTGGAACAAGAAATAGTCTCCGCGCAGACAGATTTTCCCAAAGGGGAAGGGCGCTCCTGTCAGGGGGCCCTTCCCCTTTCGTTCATATCCTTCATGATACACAGACGGCCCGTACGGGCGTTTTCGGAGGCGGCATGACCATCCCCTGCGCACTGCCCCGCAGCCTGCAAGCCTATCGTTACCATCCTGCGCCGTCAGCCTCTTCCCGTCCCGTGCGGGGACGGCTGGCCCCCAGCCCCACGGGCTACATGCATCTGGGCAATGCCTGGGCTTTCCTCCTGGCCTGGCTGGCGGTGCGCAGTGCCGGAGGGACGCTGGTCCTGCGCATGGAGGACATCGACCCCCAGCGTTCGCGTCCCGAATATGCCCGGGCTCTGGTGGAGGATCTGCGCTGGCTGGGGCTGGACTGGGACGAAGGCCCGGCCGTGGACGGTATCATCCCGGACGAGGGCGACATGGCGGAGCAGGGCCCGTGCGGACCTTATTTCCAGAGCGCCCGCGCGGCCCTGTATGATGCGACGCTGGATGCCATGGACCGTGCCGGGCTGGTCTATCCCTGTTATTGCACCCGCAAGGAGCTGCGCCAGCTGGCCGGAGCCCCCCATGTGGATGATGCCGGGGCCCCCTATCCCGGTACCTGCCGTCATCTGAGCCCGGAAGAACGGCGCCAGCGCGAGGCACAGGGGCGGCGTGCCTGCCTGCGCCTGCGCTGCCCCGAGGGACGTTTCCATTTTCAGGACGGCCTGCTGGGTGAGCAATCTTTCACTCTGGAGGACTGCGGCGGCGATTTTGCCCTGCGCCGTTCCGACGGCGTGGTGGCCTACCAGCTGGCCGTGGCCCTGGACGACGCCCTGATGGGCATCACCCAGGTGGTGCGGGGCCGCGACATACTGACGTCCACGCCGCGCCAGCTGGCCCTGCTGCGTCTGTGGGGCTTCGAACCGCCCGCCTATGCGCACATCCCGCTGCTGCTGGACGAACAGGGGGAGCGGCTGGCCAAGCGCCATCAGAGCCTGGGGGTGCGCGAGCTGCGCCGCCAGGGCGTCGCGGCGGCGGAGATCGTGGGCGTGCTGGCCCGTCTGGCCGGTCTGCGCCCGGACATGCGACCGCTGGCGGCAGCGGATCTGCTGGCGGATTTCCGGCTGGAGCACCTGCCCCGGCAGGACGTCTGCCTGCGGGACCTGCCCTGTGTGCCGGACTGGCTGCGGCCCCTGTGCCTGCCCTGCTGACGGGCGGATTTGTCTTTTATGAAAAAAAACGCTATCTTTAGCTTTTGAAATTTTCTTGCCCGTTGTCGGGCTGGAGGCAATATGAGCAAGGTTCTTGATAAGGCCTTTCTTGAAAGTGTGTTCCCTCCGGAGCGCACTGAGGCTTTTTTCGACGCACTGTTCGGCGGCGCTGAGGAAGGCGCTTATGACATCGTTCTGGTCTGCCGCTCCGAAGGAGAAGGGAAGGCGGAACTGGCCTTTGAGCTGCATCAGCGTCCCGGAAAATGTCTTGCCTGCAATCTGACCTACGGACTGCCGCAGGTCTTCCAGCGCCATCCCATCCTCAATGTGGCGGGCGTGGCCCGTGCCGTGGCGGAAAAACTGGGCTGGCCCGGCGACAAGGTCCGCTGGTGGCTGGGCCATACCGAGGAAGTCAGCCGCAGCCTGCACGTCATCCCCCTGTATCTGGAAAGGACTGCGGACTGATCCCGGGGCCGGGCATATTTCCGCTTGACAGTCTGGCCATATTTTGACACAACAAGCCGTCCGCCAGCTTAGCTCAGTTGGTAGAGCAGCTGATTCGTAATCAGCAGGCCAAGAGTTCAAGTCTCTTAGCTGGCTCCATAAAAAATAAGCCCTTACGGAAATCTCCGTGAGGGCTTTTTTTGTGCCCATGTGACATCTTCCTGCCGGGCCTTTCTGTGAGGTATCCCGGCAGGACGGTAAATGATCCATCTTTTGCGCATGGTCATGACGCCAGATCTGGCCGGGAAAATGCCCGGTCAGCACGCCAACGAAACGACATTCCGGTTCAGACTATTCCCCGTTTGCCTTGGCGCATGACACGCCGTCCTGCGCCTGCTGTCGTGACCGGCAGGGACACTCGCGGCAGGCCCTGGTGGAAAGCGTGGATATGTTCGGTGCTTTCCTCACTGTCTTTGGACGGCAGGGACCGCAGGTGGAAAAAAGTGCTTGAGAGATGAAAAACAGAAACGGTTGTTTATTATAATCGGTCAATGATACACGCAGGATAACAAAAAAGAACAAAGAATTTTCACATGACCCGCGATCTGGAACGATCCCGCAGCAGGATGGGGCATTCACTGCCGGACAGTGTCATTGCAACCCTGGGAGGTACGTCATGCCAGTGTGTCCCACCTGCGGTTTTCCGGGAACGATCTATAAATGTGATGTTTGCGGTGATGTCCGTTGCAATGGTCATACGGTGAGCGCCGGAGGCCAGCGCGGCGCCTGCGGTACCAACAAAAGCCCCTTTGGAACGGCCAAACCGGCTGTGCCCAACGGCCGTTGCCATGTCTGTCGCAAGGGAAAGTACAGAAAAATCTAGCTGTTACTGTGGCCCTTGCGGGGCCGTCGATAGAAGAAGGCCGCATCCGGGAACGAGAGCTGCCGTGAGTTGCGTCGGCGTCCTGCCGGCGTGATGATGGCAAACGTTTTGCCTTGGCGCTATCGTCCTTCCGGACAGACTTTCCGGGCAGGACCCAGGCCCTGGTGCCGCGTCCTGCCTTTTTGTTTTTCTTTACTGTGTTCATTCTGTGGCAGCCGCTTTCCGGCTGGAGGGCGGTGACACATGACTTCGCCATGCGGTGCCGTGCATCAAGGAGATCGATCATGCTGGGAGCCATCATCGGTGACATGGTGGGCAGTCCTTACGAGTTCCATCCGTGGCAGGGAGCTGCGGAGGCCTTTCCTTTGTTTTCTCCCCGTTCCCGCTTCACGGACGATACGGTGATGACCGTGGCCGTGGCCCGCGGGCTGATGCAGGCCTATGGGCAGGAACAGGCCTGCCGGGAGGCCTTCATCGACGCCATGCACGAATATGGCCGTGCCTACAGCCGGGCGGGCTACGGTCAGCGTTTTTTTCGCTGGATCGTCACAGGCAGCCGTGAGCCGTACAACAGTTTCGGCAACGGTTCGGCCATGCGTGTCTCGCCCGTGGGCTGGGCCTGTGACAGTCTGGAAGAAACGGAACGCTATGCGGCCCTGAGCGCCTCCGTGACGCATGACCATCCCGAGGGCATCAAGGGGGCCTGCGCTACGGCCGCGGCCATCTTCCTGGCCCGGGACGGTGCCGGACGGGATGCCATCCGTGATTATGTCTCCTTCCGCTACGGATATGACCTGGATCGCAGCCTGGCCGAGATCAGGTCCGCGTACCGCCACAAGGAAAGCTGTCAGGAGTCCGTCCCTGAAGCCATCATCGCCTTTCTGGAAAGCCGTTCCTTCGAGGAGTCCGTACGCAATGCCGTCTGGCTGGGAGGTGACAGCGATACGCAGGCCGCCATCGCCGGAAGCATAGCCGAGGCCTTTTACGGCGGTGTGCCGCAGGAACTGCGGGAAGCGGCTCTGGCCCGCCTTGATGACCGTTTGCGCGGCGATGTGGCTGCCTGGTACCACTGGCTGTCGGAGCACCGGGGCATCCGGCTTGACAGGAAGACCGATCCTGTTCAGGAACAGAAGACAGCTGTATCCGCAACAGGGAGGGACATCATGGAGACCATGCCGAAAGCCGGGATGACAGGGCAGTGGGAAACAACGGTGGAAGAAGGGATGCTGGCCGCGCAGGTAGGCAGCGGCGAGGTCCGGGTGCTGGCCACGCCCATGATGATCATGGGCATGGAACGGGCCGCCATGGAAGCTGTGCGTCCCGGTCTGCCCGAAGGCATGACCAGCGTGGGCACCCGTGTGGACATCAGC
>ERZ827150.2221-NODE-2221-length-21545-cov-7.010610_pt1 | contig 21545 bp, 17 predicted proteins | sample MGYA00519779_ERZ827150 | MGnify/ENA primary metagenome ERZ827150 (study PRJEB31778, sample SAMEA3449267) | human gut metagenome | biome: human gut; feature: human-associated habitat; material: faeces | place: United Kingdom | collected 2010/2012 ...
CCCGCCAGCTTGACGATGCTCTTCGGGTCGCAGAGGGTGTCGCCGGTCTTGACGCGGTCCATCTTGGCGATGGCGCCGATGTCGCCGCAGCAGATCTCCTTGACCTCCTCGTTCTTCTTGCCCTTGAGGGTGTAGAGACGGCCGAGCTTTTCGGTGTTGCCGGTGGTGGTGTCGTAGAGGGACATATCGCCGGTGATCTTGCCGCGGACGACCTTGACCAGAGAGAACTTGCCGTACTGGTCGGAAACGGTCTTGAAGACGATGGCGGCGGTGGCACCGTTTTCATCGTGAGCGACCTCGACGGCGTTGCCGTCGTCGTCCTGCGCGGCCTCGGCGGGCATATCGGTGGCGACGGGAACGAGATCAAGCACGGTCTGCATCAGCATATCGACGCCGAGACCGGAGATGGCGCTGCCGCAGAGCACGGGAGCGACGCTGCCGTCGCGCACGCCGAGCTTGAGGCCCTTGGCGATCTCCTCGGCGGAGAGCTCCATGGTCTCGAAGAACTTTTCCATCAGCTCCTCATCGGCGCCGGCGGCGGCTTCCATCAGCTCGGCACGCAGGGCCTCGACCTCGTCGGCGATGTCGGCGGGAATGGCGCACTCGGCAGCCTTGCCGCCCTTGACCTCATAGGCCTTGTTGTGCAGCAGGTCGACGATACCGGTGACCTTCTTGCTGCCGTCGATGATGGGGGCGACGATGGGCGCGACAGCGGTGCCGAACTTGCCCTTGAGGGCGTCGAAGCAGGCGTTGTAGTCGCTGTTCTCCTCGTCGGTGCGGTTGATGAAGATCATGCGGGGCTTATTGCCGAGCATCTTCCAGGCGCGCTCCGCGCCGACGCTCAGGCCGTCCTTCGCGCCGCAGACCAGCACGGCGCACTCGGCCGCGCGGATACCGGAGAGAACTTCGCCGGCGAAGTCAAAGTTGCCCGGAGTGTCGAGCACGTTGATCTTCACGTTCTTGTACTTCACGGGGGCGACGGCGAGGGAGATGGAGATGTTTCTCTTGATCTCTTCCGCGTCGTAGTCGCAGGTGGTGTTGCCGTCGGTGACCTTGCCGAAGCGGTCGGTGCCGCCGGTCATAAACAGCATACTCTCAGCGAGGGTGGTCTTGCCGCTTCCGCCATGGCCGAGCAGCACGATATTGCGAATGTCTTTTGCACTCATAGGGGTTCATGTCTCCTTCCAGATCGTAATTCCCTTGCGGGAAGTTACTTCAACAGCTCAATTATATAATATTCTTTCCGTCAATACAACTATTGTAATTTTAGAAGTTTGATAGCCATTTTTGCTAAAAATGCTCAATAACGGTCCGCCCAGAAGCCTTCGATGAGCGCCGCGAGCGCCCAAAGGAGCAGATAGAGCAGCATCGAGACCGGTGTGAGCGCGCTGTACGCGCCGACAAAGGTGAGGTAAAACGCCAGCAGCGCGGACACGGCGCTGCTCCCGAGCGAGAGCACGGCGGCCACGCGCACGGCGTGGACCAGACGCTTGCTGCCGACGGCGATCTCGGCGTAGGGCATCAGCCCCTCGCGGTAGAGCAGCGCATAGGGATGCTCGCCGTCCTTCTCCGAGAGCGCGAGGCGCGTGGAGACGGTGGGATAGGCCGCGCGGGCGTCGGTGCCGAACTTGCGCTTCAAAAGCGCGGGCGTGATGCTGCCGTCGCGCACGGCGAGCACCGGCGTGATGCGGCTGCGCTTGAGCGCGTGGAGCGCCCAGTCCACATTCTCCGCCGCCGTGTACTTGACGGCGAAAACAGCGATGAGCGTGCCGTCCACGGCGAGGAACGCGCCGGTCTTGAGGCTCAGGCCGCCGGGCATCGTGACGTGCATCTTGCGGCAGAAGGCGGCGGTGCCGAAGAGCACCGTTTCGCCGTGGATAAGGCCGGAGACGCCGCCCTCCTCATAAAAGCTCAGATCGTCGAGCGGCTCGAGTCTTCCGCCCTCGCCCTCCAAAAGCGTGTCGAACAGGCGGCTCAGGCCGCTTTGCGAGGCATGGGCCATCGTGGCGGCGTAGGAGATGACCTTGCCGCTCTCCTCGCCGTAGATCTTCAGCCCGTTCAGGCTGACCGTTCCCGGCGGGAACAGGTCGGTGTCGGTGAGGATGACGCAGTTGCTGCGGCGCAGGCGGTCCGCGCCGACATAGCCCGCCAGCGCGCTGCCGGACTTGACGAAGCGCTTCGTCAGCCGACGCAGCGGCAGAGAATAGCACAGCGGAAAGGCAAGCATATTGATCGCCGTGAGCAGCACGCCCCAGTTCCAGAGGAACAGCAGCCGCTCCCCGCGCCGCAGCGTGGAGAGCACGGCAAATACGAGCGAGGCGGCAAGCAGTACGGGCAGCAGCACGCCCTGCCAGTGCGAGGCGGCGTCCTCCCGCTGCGCGCAGCGCGAAAAGCCCTGCGCGCTGCCGCGGCGCTTGGCGGCTCCGCCCGCGGTGACGGTGACGAGGTAGTCCGGCTCGCCGACCGCGGCGACGCGGAAGGTATCGTACATCGCGCCGAAGAGCAGCGCGCGCCCAAGCAGGGCACAGCTCATGCCGAGCATGGCGACGGCGTGGAACGGGACCGCGAGCGCGGCGCGCGCGGGCAGGAAAAAGTCGAGCGCCGTGTCCGCCAGCGTGACGGCGCAGGCGAGCGAGGAGAGCAGCTCATAGGTGACCGTCCTCGCGCGGAGCTGCTCGAAGGCATAAACGAACACGTCGCGTCCGAGGACGCAGACAAGAAGCTCGGCAATGAAGAACGGCAGGCAGCTGAGCAGCCTTTCCTCGGCGAACAGCGCAGGCATGACACCGAAATGGTCGAGCAGCAGCGCGAGCCACGAGAGCGCGGTGACGAGCAGCGCAGCCCGCGCGCTGCGCAGACCCATGCGCGCGTCGTCGCGGTAGCCGGCAGCCAGCTCGCCCGCGTCCGGCTCGGGGGTGTCGTCCCGCTCACCGAAATCCTCGGTAAAGAAGTCCTCGGGCTCATCGGGCTCCTCCTGCGGCGGCTCCTCCCCGGACTCGTCGGAATAAAGCTGCTCGGTGTCGCGCAGCCTTCTGCGCGAGAAAAGTCCGCGGCGCTTCGGCGGCAGAAGCTCGATCGGCTCCTCCGCCTCCTCGTCGAGCACGGACTGCACAGTGCTCTCAAGCACCTCCTGCAGACTCACGGTGTCCTGCGCGGGCTCCGCAGCCGACGGCTCCTCCGGCGGCGCGGACGGCTGCGGCTCCGGCGGCTCCGCGGCGGGCGCGGCGGTTTTTCCGATCCGCACGGCGGGCCGCGGCTCGGGCAGCCCGACGTCCTCCGGCTCTGCGGCGGCTTCGGCGCCGTCCTCCCGGGAGCCGAACTCCGCCAGAATGCTCTCGAGCGTCAGGTCCGCGTCGTCCGACGCGCTGCGGGCCGCGCCGCGCAGCAAAAGCTCGGACTCGGCGAGCGTTTGTTCAAATTCTTGATCCTTTTTGTGATCCATGGAAGACCTCGTGAATGGCGGCGCGCGTCAGCCAAGGCGCTGACGCACGGCCTCGTAGAGCAGAATGGCAGCGGCGGCGGAAGCGTTGAGCGAGGAGATGCGGCCCTTCATCGGGATGCTGACGAGGAAGTCGCAGCCCTCGCGCACAAGCCGGCCCATGCCGTCGCCCTCGCTGCCGATGACGATGGCGGCAGGGCCCTTGAGGTCGGCCTCGTACAGGCTCGTGGTCCCCTCGGCGGCGGTGCCGAAGATCCACACGCCCTGCTGCTGCAGCTCCTTCAAAAGCGCCGGAATGTTCGGCACGCGCGCGACGGGCAGATAGCTCACCGCGCCCGCGCTCGTCTTGCCGACGATGCTCGTCAAGCCCGCGCTGCGGCGCTTGGGGATGATGACGCCGTGCGCGCCCGCGCACTCCGCCGTGCGGATGATGGCGCCGAGGTTGTGCGGGTCGCTGATCTCGTCGCACACCACAAGCAGAGGGGCCTCCCCACGTTCACGGGCGGCGGAGAGGATGTCCTCCACGTTCGCGTACTCGCGCACGGCGGCAAGGGCGATGACGCCCTGGTGCGCCTTCGTCGCGCTCATGTAGTCGATCTTGCGGCGGTCGGCCTCGACCACCACCACGCCCGCCGCGCGGGCGGTGGAGGCGATGTGCCCGAGCGTTTTGTCCGTCTCGCCGCGGGCGATGAAGATCTTATCAATGGGCGTGCCGGCGCGCAGCGCCTCGGTCACGGCGTTGCGTCCCTCGATGAGGCCGTCCGCCTCGGCGTCGCGCTCGCGCACGGGGACCCCCCTTTCCTCCGCTCTGCGCTCGCGCGGAAAGCGCTTTTCCGTGTGGTCGTCCGCGCCGCGCGGCCCGCGCTTTTCTTCGTATTCCTTCGACATAAACCGATCCTCCCGGTCAAAATTCGTATACATAATACACTATAACACAACAGACGGATAAGATAAAGGGGGAAGCGGACAAAAATTCACCGAAAATTCATACCGCGGCGCTTGTGAAACGAGGAGGGGTATGCTAAAATACCATATAATTAACTTGGCAAGCTGTCGCCTGTGCCCGCGCAGGGCCGCAGGCGGAAAGGAACGCAGATACATGGATCAGAACGACAAGAACAAAAGCAACAAGAACAACGACCGCCGCAGGGGCGTGCTGTCGCTGCTCATCTGGGCGCTGGTGCTGACCATCGGCTTCAACTATCTCCTCTCGGCGATGGACACGAAGAAGCTGGCGGAGAGCACCTGCGAGATCCGCTACGACGAATTTCTCGACCTTGTCCGCGACGGCAAGGTCAAGGAGGTCGAGATCGCGGACCGCACGCTCAACATCACGCCTGTGGACGGCTTCACCTACACCGACGCGGACGGCAAGACCTACTCAGGGGACTTCCAGCTCTTCACCACGCAGATCAACGACCCTGAGCTGCGGTCGTTCCTGGATGAAAACGGCGTGGAGTTCGGCAAGCCCTACAAGGCGGAGACCTCGTATCTTGAGATCATCATGCTCAACTACGTCCTGCCCACGGCGCTGATGGTCGGCGCGTTCATCCTGATGATGCGCTTCATCAGCAAAAAGACCGGGGGCGGCGGCTTCGGCGGCCTCGGCAGCGTCGGCAAGTCCAACGCGAAGGTCTACATGGAAAAATCCACCGGCGTCACCTTTGCTGACGTCGCCGGTCAGGACGAGGCGAAGGAATCCCTCGTCGAGATCATCGACTTCCTGCACAATCCCCAGAAGTATACCGACATCGGCGCGAAGCTGCCGCGCGGCGCGCTGCTCGTCGGCCCTCCGGGCACGGGCAAAACGCTGCTCGCCAAGGCGGTCGCTGGTGAGGCGAACGTGCCGTTCTTCTCCATCTCCGGCTCCGGCTTTGTGGAGATGTTCGTGGGCGTCGGCGCGAGCCGCGTGCGCGACCTCTTTGCCGAGGCCTCGAAGGTAGCGCCCTGCATCATCTTCATTGACGAGATCGACGCCATCGGCAAGACGCGCGACACGCGCTTCGGCGGCAACGACGAGCGTGAGCAGACGCTCAACCAGCTGCTCGCCGAGATGGACGGCTTCGACCCCGGCAAGGGCATCATCGTTCTCGCCGCCACCAACCGCCCCGAGGTACTCGATCAGGCGCTGCTGCGCCCGGGCCGCTTCGACCGCCGCATCACCATCGACCGCCCGAACCTCGCGGGCCGCATCGCCACGCTCGAGGTCCACACCCGCAACATCAAGCTCGGCGAGGACGTCGACCTCAAGAAGGTCGCGCTCGCGACCGCCGGCTGCGTCGGCGCGGACCTTGCCAACATCGTCAACGAGGCGGCGCTGCGCGCCGTGCGCAAGGGCCGCAAGCTCGTCACGCAGGAGGATATGCTCGCCGCGTTCGAGTTCGTCATCGCGGGCAGCGAGAAGAAGAACAGCGTGCTCACCGAGTTTGAAAAGAAGCTCGTCGCCTACCACGAGGTCGGCCACGCGATGGTCGCCTACAGGCAGAAGAACGCCGAGCCCGTGCAGAAGATCACCATTGTGCCCCATACCGAGGGGAGCCTCGGCTACACGCTCCTCATGCCCGAGGAGGACAAGACCAACCTGCGCACCCGCGACGAGCTGATGGCGAAGATCGCCGTCTCCATGGGCGGCCGTGCCGCCGAGGAGGTCATCATGCACACGATGACCAACGGCGCCTCTCAGGACATTCAGGAGGCCACGAACATCGCGCGCAACATGGTCGCCATGTACGGCATGAGCGACGAGTTCGGCATGATGGCGCTCGGCTCCGTGCGCAGCCAGTATCTCGACGGCGGCTACGGTCTCGACTGCGCGCAGGAGACCGCCGCCGTGATGGATAAGGCCGTCAAGGAAATTCTGGAGAAGTGCTACGCCGACTCGGTGAAGGTCATCGAGGAGAATATTGACGATATGCACAAGGTCGTCGCCTATCTTTTGGAGAAAGAGACGATCACCGGCGGCGAGATGGTCGCCATCCTCGAGGGCCGCGATCCCGCGACGGTGGAGGACGCCTACGCCTCCACGCGCAGGAGCGACAGCGACTTCCGTCCCTCCGTGCCGAGCACCATCGAAGCGCCCGCGCGTCACATTTCCATGACGAGCGAGAAGATCGAGATGCCGCCGCTGGACGGCGAAGCACCGGACGAGTCCGCCGCATCCGACGCGGAGAACGGCAAGAACGCGGAAACGCCCGCGGAGGAGACCCCTGCGCAGGACGCTCCCGCCGGTGACGGCGCGGAAACGCCCGATCACGAATAAACCGAAAGCGCCGCCCGCAGGCGGCGCTTTTCCGTAAGGAGGAGTCCCCATGAGACAACAGACGAGGGAGCTGGCGCTTGCAAGCGTGCTCGGTGCGCTGGCGGTGCTGTTCCTGTTCCTCGGCGGCGTGCTGCCGCTGGCGCTCTACGCCTGTCCCCTGCTCGCATCCGCCTGCCTGCTGCCCGTGCGCGAGGAGTGCCGCGCGAGCTATCAATGGTGCTGCTTTTTCGCCGCCGCCATTTTGGGATTGCTGCTTGGGCCGGACAAGGAATCCGCGCTGCTCTTCTGCTTTCTGGGCTATTACCCGCTCGTGCAGCCGAGTCTCGACGCGATCGGCAGCCGCGCGCTGCGCTTTCTCACGAAGCTCGGGCTGTACGTCCTCGCAGTCGGCGCGATGTACGCGCTGCTCGTCTTTGTGTTCCGGCTCGACGCGGTGACGGCGGAGCTGGCGGCGACCGCCCCGTGGCTCATCGCGGCGACCTTTGCGCTCGGCGCGGTGCTGCTCTTTCTCTATGACGAGCTGCTGCGCCGCTTCGCGCGGCTGTATCGAAGGAGGAAGAGAGGATAACAAGGAAGTCGGCAGGAGCCATACGGTTCCTGCCGACTTTTTATGTTCTTATGCATCCTCCTTCGGCTGTAGCTTCGCGCTGAGATAGGCTGCGAGCGCGCCGAGCGCGGCGGCAAGCAGGCACAAAAGCGCGTCGCGCGCGCCGTCGTAATGCAGCGGGATGATAACGACCGTCGAGGCCAGCACGATGCCGAACACGGCGTGGTAGAAAAGCGGGTAGTGCGTCTGGAAGCACCAATTCACCACGCGCGCGAGCGTCAGCACGATGAGCGCCATGCCGAGCAGCCACGGCAGGATCACCGCCATGTCGAGCCTTGCGAAGCCCTCGGCCATCGGCGTGAACAGCCCGACCGCCATCAGGATGGAGGAGGACGTCATGCCCGGTACGATCAGGCTCAGCCCCCAGAGCAGGCCGCAGAAGAGAAAGCCGAGGAAGCCCGGGCGCATCGTGTAGAACGCGCCGTACTGCGCGTAGAGCAAAACAGCGGAGAGGGCAAGAAAGCTGGCCGCGCAGGAAAGGTACGCGCCGCGTCCGCGCCCCTGCGCGCCCGCCTCGGCCCACAGGCTCGGGAGCGTACCGAGGATGAGGCCGATGAACAGGCAGGTCGCGAGCTTTTCCGAGCGGTCGAACAGCACAAGGATCAGCCCGCCGCCGCACAGGAAGCCGAGGATCGCGCCGGCGCCGACCGGCAGCAGGAGGGAAAGATGGCGGCGCAGCCCGTTGAGCGGGTGGGCGAGCACCTCCATCACCGGCCGGTAGATGCCGAAGATGACCGACAGCACGCCGCCGGAGATGCCCGGCAGAATACCGCCTGCGCCGATAATAAAGCCCTGCACCAGCCGCAGCAGGACCGTCTTGAGGGAGAAACCCATTTTTAATAGCCTCTCTTCCGGTCGACCAGATGCGCAAGCGGACGGCCCGCGGCATAGTTTTCCAGATCGTCGCAGAACATCTGCACGCTCTTGTCGCAGGTGTAGCCGAGCGTCATGTTGCCCGCGACGTGCGGCGTGAGCAGCAGATTTTTCGCGCGGCGCAGCGGATGGTCGGCGGGCAGCGGCTCAGGCACGACCACGTCGAGCGCCGCACCGGCGAGCTGCCCGGCGTTGAGCGCGTCGCAGAGCGCCTCCTGGTCGATGGCGGTGCCGCGGCCGACGTTCACGACGAAGGCGCTGTCGGGCAGCAGCGCGATGCGCTCGCGCGAGAGGATGCCCACGGTCTCCGCCGTGGAGGGCAGCGCCATGACAAGGATATCCGTTTCGGGCAGGACGCTGTCCAGCTCCGCGATGGCATGGATGGAGGTGAACGCCGGGTCGGAGGATCTGACCGTGCGGCGCACGCCGGTGATGCACGCGGGATGGAAGGCCTGCGCGCGGCGGGCAAACTCCGTGCCGATGTCGCCCGTGCCGAGCACAGTGATGCGCGCGCCGTGCAGCGAGCGGATGCCGCCGGACAGCATTTCCCAGCCGCCGTTGCGGATGACCTCGGTATACTCCATCTGGCGGCGCAGCAGCATCAGGCAGACCATGATAAGGTGCTCGGAAATGGTCGTGCCGTAGGCGCCGGAGGAGTTGGAGAGCAGGCAGTCGGGGTTTTGATAGATACTCTCGTCGCAGAAATGATCCACGCCCGCCCAACAGGTGCAGTACCATTTGAGGCTTTTCGCACTTTTTACGACCTTGCGAGAACAGTGGCCGTAGAGGATCTCGCACTCGTCCACATTTCCGACCGCCGCAGCGCTGGAGGGGAAGTACACCACCTCGTAGCCGCACTTTGCCGCGGCCTCGTTGAGCTGACGCTCGTATTTGTCGTTGAGAAAGTCGATGATGACGCCGATCTTTTTAGCCATGCTGAGTGATCTCCTTTATAATTTGTTCCGCGCAGCGCATTCCGTCCGCCGCGGCGGAGAGAATGCCGCCGGCATAGCCGGCGCCCTCGCCGCAGGGATAGAGCCCGCGCAGAGCGGTTTGATAGGTGTTGTCGCGCACGATGCGCACGGGGGAGCTGGAGCGCGTCTCGACCGCGGTGAGCACCGCGTCGGGCGCGGCAAAGCCGTGCAGCTTTTTCTCCAGCAGCGGCAGCGCCTCCTCCAGCGCCGCGCAGACGAACGGCGGCAGGCAATCGTGCAGGTCGCACCAGCGCACGGCGGGGCGGTAGGTCGGTGTGACCCTCCCCGGCCCGATCGACGGACGGTGCGCGAGGAAATCGCCGACCGTCTGTGCGGGAGCGGCATAGCCCCCGCCGCCGAGGGCGTAGGCGGCCTCCTCCAGCCGTCGCTGAAAGGCGACGCCCGCGAGCACGTCCGTACCGCCGAAGTCCTCCGGCGTAACGGAGACGAGCAGCCCGCCGTTGATGTTTTCGCCGTCGCGCGCCAGCTCGCTCATGCCGTTCGTGACCACGCGGCCCGCTTCGCTTGCCGCGGCGACGACCTGTCCGCCGGGGCAGACGCAGAACGAGAACACGCCGCGCCCCGCCGCCGTGTGGGCTGAGAGCTTATACGAGGTCGGCGGCAGCGAGGGGTGGCCCGCGTACTGCTTATACTGCTGCGCGTCCATATCACTCTGGCGGTGCTCGATGCGCACGCCCACGGCAAAGGGCTTCGGCTCCATCGGGATGCCCGCATCACGCAGCATGGCGAAGGTGTCGCGCGCGCTGTGACCGACCGCGAGCACCGCGTGCTCCGCGGGGAATGTATACGTTCCGTCGGGAGACGTGACCCGCAGCGCGGCGAGCCGTCCGTCCCTCCGCTCCAGTCCGGTGACCTGATGGTTAAAGCGCACCTCCGCGCCGAGGGAAAGCAGCTCCTGCCGCAGATTTTGTAGCACGATATACAGCCGGTCGGTGCCGATGTGCGGCTTGGCGTCAATGAGAATATCCTCGCTCGCGCCGAACGCGGCGAACTCCTCTAAAATATAGCGGTGGCGGACGTCCTTCGTGCCGGTGTTGAGTTTGCCGTCTGAAAACGTGCCCGCGCCGCCCTCGCCGAACTGGACGTTCGAGCGCACATTCAGCTCGCCCGTTGCCCAGAAGCGCTCGACGTCACGCCGCCTCCGCTCGACGCATTCGCCGCGCTCGAGCAGGATGGGCCGCGCGCCGCAGCGGGCGAGCACCAGCGCCGCGAACAGTCCCGCCGGGCCCGCGCCGATCACCACGGGGCGCACGGCGGGAGGGGCGATCATCGGCGGCAGCTCGTAAAAGGCGGGCGCGTAGACGCTGACGCTTTTGTTCCTCGCGCGGCGCAGCACTCTTTCCTCGTTCTCGAGCGCGGCGAAAACGGTATAAATAAACGTCACGCCGTCGCGCGCGTCGATGCTGCGGCGGAGAATGTGCAGCGTATGGAGGGGTGCTTTGACACGCAGCGCCGCCGCGGCGCGTTCGTATAATAACGCCTCGCTCTCGCCCGGGGCGAGCTTCAGCCCTTCGATCTTCAGCATGGCAGCGCTCCTTTCGCATTGGGAAATCGGCTTTATTGTAGTATATCCGAATGTCCCGCGCAAGCTATTTTTTCCAATTCGGCCATTCTTCAGGATTTCTTTATGGCCTATTCAAAAAAAGTTCAAAAAAATTCGTTCCGGCTTCACGAAATGGACATAAACAGGGGGTATCATCGGTAGCATCAAAAGAAAAATAAACGCTTCACGGCAAGGAGGCTTATCTATGTATTACGAAGACGAAAACAACCTGTACCATTACAGCTACCGCAAGGGCGACAAGGTGGAGAATGTCCGCGACGTGGACTACACCGAGGTGCCGAACACCGCGGCAAAGGCAGACCCCTGGGAGGAAAAGAAACCGAAGAAGAATCGGCTGGGGCTGAAGATCGCCGCGCTGGCGCTCGCCTGCGCGCTCATCGGCGGCGCGGCGGGCGCGGGCATCACGCACCACGCCTTTGCCTCCGCGCGCGGCTCGACGCAGATCGAGGTCTCCGACCGTCAGGTCGCCGAGGTCCGGCAGGTCAAGGTGGACGGCAAGCAGCAGCTCACCATGCCCGAGGTCTACGCCGCCAACGTCAACAGCGTCGTGAGCATCAACGTGTCCACCACGACGAATGTCTTCGGCCGCACGACAGAGTCCGCCGCCAGCGGCAGCGGCTTTTTCATCACCAAGGACGGCTACATCCTCACCAACTATCACGTCATCGAGGGTGCGAGCACCGTCAAGGTCACGGCCTACGACGGCACGACCTATGATGCCGCCGTCATCGGCGGCGACGAGGATTACGACATCGCCGTCATCAAGGTCGAGGGCACGAATTTCCAGCCGGTCGTGATCGGAAAGTCCGGCAGCGTGCAGATCGGCGAGACGGTCGCCGCGGTCGGCAACCCGCTCGGCGAGCTGACCTTCTCGATGTCGCAGGGCATCGTCTCCTGCGTGAACCGCGCGATCAATGTGGACGGCAAGCCCTTCAACATGATCCAGGTCGATTGCTCCATCAACCCCGGCAACTCCGGCGGCCCGCTCTTCAACAGCTACGGCGAGGTCATCGGCATTGTGTCCGCGAAGTATTCGAGCTACTCCAACACCACCGTTGAGGGCATCGGCTTCGCCATCCCCATCGACGATGTGCTCGCCATGGTCAAGGACATTATGACCGACGGCTATGTGACCAACAAGCCTTACATTGGCATCACACCGCAGAACATGACCGCACAGATGGCGCAGCAGTACCGCTACGATGTCACGCAGGGCGTGTTTGTCTGCTCGGTCGAGCCGGGCAGCGCCGCGGAAAAGGCTGGCCTTCAGATGGGTGACGTCATCACCAAGATCGGCGACACGGCGATCAGCGACATGAACGACCTGAACGCCGCGAAGAAGTCTTACCGCGCGGGCGATACCGTGACGCTGACCATCTATCGCGCGGGTGGAACGAAGGAGGTCGAGCTGACCTTCGACGCCGTCCCGCAGACGCAGGAGACCGCGCAGGACAACAGCCAGCAGCAACAGGGCGGCAATAACGGCGGAAACGGCGGCTATTACTACAATCCCTGGGATTTCTTCAATAGCTTCTTCGGCAACGGCTACTACGGCAGCAGCTATTCCGGCGAGAGCCGCGACGCAGCCTGAGCAAAACAGCATACGCCATACCGGGGCGGCTCTTCGGAGCCGCCCTTTTTTGCCGCGTTTTGCCGCGCAAAAATAAGGACTTCCGCTTTTGGGAAAGCTGTGGTATAATTTTCTTCTATGAAACATGGAGAAGGAGGGAACGTCCATGCGCATCGGTACAGTGGAGATCAACTCGCAGCTCGCGCTCGCGCCGATGGCGGGCGTGACCGACGCGGCGTTCCGCGAGCTGTGCGCGTCCCTCGGCGCGGGGCTGACGTGCACGGAGCTCGTGAGCTCGAAGGCGCTGTGCTATCAGGATAAAAAGAGCCGCACACTGCTCGCGCCCTTTCCGGGCGAGCATCCGATGCAGGCCCAGATCTTCGGCAGCGACCCGGTCTGCATGGCCGAGGCCGCGCAGATCGCCATTGAGGCGAGCGGCGCGGACATTCTGGACATCAACATGGGCTGCCCGGTCGGCAAGATCGTCAACAACGGCGACGGCTCGGCGCTGATGCGCGACCCTGAAAAGGCGGCGCGCATCGCCGAGGCGGTGGTCAAGGCGGTAAAGGCCCCCGTGACGGTGAAGATGCGCCGCGGCTGGGACAAGGGCAGCATCAACGCGCCGGAGCTGGCCGTGCTGCTCGAGAGCGTCGGCGTCGCGGGCATCACTGTCCACGGGCGCACGCGCGTGCAGATGTACGGCGGGCAGGCAGACTGGTCGACCATCCGCGCGGTCAAGGAAGCGGTGAAGATCCCCGTTATCGCCAACGGCGATGTTTTTACTCCGGAAAATGCGATAAAAGCCTTGAAGCTCACCGGTGCGGACGCGGTGATGATCGGGCGCGGCTGCTTCGGCAATCCGTGGCTCTTTCAGCAGTGCAGAGCCGCGCTCGCGGGCGAGCCGATCCCGCCGCTGCCGCCGCTTGCCGAGCGCTGCGACGCGCTGGTGCGCCAGATCGAGCGCAGCGCGGAATTCCGCAATGAAAAGGTCGCGCTGCTCGAGGCGCGGCGGCACTACTGCTGGTATCTCAAGGGCGTAAAATACGCCAACTACTATAAAGACCAGATCAACCACATGGAGACGCTTGAGGATCTTTACCGCGTCACGGCGGGCATCAAGCGCGATCTGAGCGACTGAACACACGGAGCGGACATGAACGAAAGTGAACTGATCCAAGCCGCGCGGGGCGGCGACGAGGCAGCCTTTGAACAGCTCGTCCGGCTGCATGAGAAGAAAATATACAACCTTTGCCTGCGTATGTGCGGCAGCAGCGAGGACGCGGCGGAAGCCGCGCAAGATACCTTCCTTGCCCTTTGGCGCGGACTGGAGGGCTTCCGCGAGGATGCGGCGCTGTCCACCTGGCTCTACCGTCTGGCGAGCAACGCCTGCATCGACCTGCTGCGGCGCAACAAGCGCACGGTGGACGGCATATCGCTCGACGACGAGGACGTACACCTCGAGGTGTGCGACCGTGCGCCCACGCCGGAGGAGCACGTCGAGGGCCGGGAGACGCAGCGGCTGGTGCGCGAGGGGCTTGCCGCGCTGCCGGAGGATTACCGGCGCGTGCTCGTGCTGCGCGAGCTGCATCAGCTCAGCTATGCGGAGATCTGCGAGGTCACGGAGCTGGAGCTCGGCACGGTGAAGAGCCGCATCAACCGCGCGCGGCTGCTGCTGCGAAATTATTTGGCGGCAGACGGGAACTTTTTTGAAAAGCCAGCGTCAAAGGTTACAGAATGTAATCAGACTGTCGGAGGGGAGAGGAACGCAATATGAAGGAATGTGAAGAATTTGCGCCGCTGCTCTCGGCCTTTGTTGACGGAGAGCTGACGGAGGAGGAGCGTGCGGAGGTGCTCGCTCATGTGAGCGAATGCGAGAAATGCAGAAGGCTGCTCGGTGAGCTGACGGCCCTGCACGCCGCCCTCGGCGAGCTGGAGGACGAGGACGTGCCCGCAGGCTTCACGGAGGGCGTGATGGCGGCGGTGCGCGCGGAAAAGGCGGCGAAAAAGCCGCAAGCAAAAAAGCGGAGCGCATGGCGGCGGTGGATGCCGATGGCAGCCTGCGCGGCGATCGTCGCACTCGCGGCGGCGGTAACGATCCCGCGAACGGCGATGAAGCAGGAAGCAAACGACGCTGCACCTGCCGCGCCTGCCGCACAGGAGGATCAGGCGATGTTTTCGATGGCGGCGCCGCCCAGCGATCCGCTGCCCGATACGGACGCCGAGGTGGAATATCCCGAGCAGCGCTGTGAAACGGTGCAGTCCAGCCCGTATTATGACCGCCAGCTTGGCGGCGCGGCGGCGGACGGGTTCAAGACCGCAAACGCACCCGCTGACTTGGAAAACGGCAGCCCAGAGGCAGAATACTACTGCGAGACCGCTCCCATCGGCGAGAGCGGAAGAGAGGGTAAATTTCTGGCAGCCGACTACGGCCTGCCAATGTTCGAGCTGTACGGCGCGGGCGCGACGGACTATGTGCTCTCAAGCGGCGGCGTGAAGGACGGCGACGCGGGCTTTTACTATGCCCCTATCGCCGCGCTGCGCGACCTGCCGGAGGGCCTCGGCATGAGGCAGGCGCAGGCGGAAACGCTCGCACTTGCCCCCGCGGACGCGGAGTGGGTGCTCGTCTATCCCAATGACGACAGCGAGGTGCCGCAGCCGTGAAGAAGCGTTCGCTGTGGCTCTGCCCTTTGGCTATCGCGGCCATCGTCGCGCTGGACCAGTGGGTGAAGGCCTATATCGTGACCCATTTCGCCGTGGGCGAGAGCGCGGAGTTTCTCCCACAGCTGCTGCGGCTGCACTATGTGCGCAATTTCGGCGCGGCATGGTCGAGCTTTTCCGGCGAGCGCTGGCTGCTCATCGGCGTGACGGGCGTGGGGATGCTCGCGCTCGCATGGCTGCTCGCGCGGATCGTGCGGCACCCGCTCGGCGTGTGGTCGCTGACCGCCGTGATCGGCGGCGGCGTGGGGAATCTTATTGACCGCGTTCGCCTCGGCTATGTGGTGGATATGCTCGACTGCACGTTCATCGAGTTTCCGGTTTTCAACGTTGCGGACTGCTTTGTGGTCTGCGGCACCATCGCGGCACTCGTTTACTACATTTGGATCTACCCGAACACCGACGCGAAGAATTGGGAGAAGGACCATGGAACCGATCCTGCTCAGGGCAAGTGAAGAAAGCAAAAATCAAAGGCTCGACGCATTTCTTGCGTCGAGCCTTGACGGCTTGACCCGCTCGCAGGCGACGCAGCTCATCGAGAGCGGCGAGGTCGCGGTGAACGGGAGAGCCGTCAGCAAAAGCTATAAGCTCGCGGGCGGCGAGGACATCGCCGTGACGCTGCCCGAGCCGGAGCCGGTCGAGGCCGTGCCGCAGGACATTCCGCTCGATGTGGTGTACGAGGACGCGGACGTGATCGTGGTCAACAAGCCCAGCGGCATGGTCGTCCACCCCGCGCCGGGACACCCGGACGGCACGCTCGTCAACGCGCTGCTGTACCATTGCGCGGGAACGCTCTCGGGCGTCGGCGGCGCGCTGCGCCCGGGCATCGTCCACCGCATCGACCGCGACACGAGCGGTCTCATCATCGCGGCGAAGAACGACGCGGCGCACCAGTACCTCTCCGCGCAGCTCGCCGACCACACGCTCGCGCGCACCTACGAGTGCATCGTTGTGGGCGCTCTGCGCGAGGACCGCGGCACGGTGGACGCGCCCATCGCGCGCCATCCGACCGACCGCAAGCGCATGGCGGTGGTCGCCGGCGGGCGCGAGGCGGTCACGCATTGGGAGGTCATCGCCCGCTATCCGGGCTATACCCACGTCCGCTGCCGGCTCGAAACGGGACGCACGCACCAGATCCGCGTCCACATGGCCTACATCGGGCATCCCATTCTTGGCGACACGGTATACGGTGCAAAGAAGGAGGTCCCCGGCCTGACGGGGCAATGCCTGCACGCGGTCGGCCTGCGCTTTCTCCATCCGCGCACGCACGAGGTCGTGGAGCTTTCCTGTCCCCTGCCGGAGGAATTTACAAGGATGCTGCAAAAAATCAGGAAATAAATTGCACGCGATACGGCACCAAACAAGGGGAGCGTTCTCTATGGCAGAGAACGCTCCTCTTTTGCTATGCTGTTATTTACACAAATATGAGAACCAGCCCTCGCTCTCGCGGGCCTCCATGATCGCCCAGCCCGCAAGACGCAGCGCGTCCGCGACCTCGACCGCGCGGTCGTCGATGATGCCCGAGCAGAGGAACAGCCCGCCCTTTTTCAGCAGCGGCCGCACCTGCGGTGCGAGCGCGATGATGACGTCCGCCACGATGTTCGCCACGACGATATCATAGTCTCCGCCGAACTCGCGCGCGAGCCTTTTGTCGCTGAGCACGTCGCCCGCGCGGACGGTGTAGTGCTCCCGCCCGATGCCGTTGAGCGCGGCATTCTCGTAGGCGACGCCCACGCACTTGTCGTCGATGTCGCAGGCGAAGGCATCCCGCGCGCCCAGCAGCAGCGCCGCGATGGAGAGGATGCCGCTGCCGCAGCCGAGGTCGAGCACCTTTTCGCCGCCGCGAATGTGCTTTTCGAGTGCCTGAAGGCACAGTCGTGTGGTCGCGTGGCTGCCCGTGCCGAAGGTCAGCCCGGGATTCAGGATGAGCTTCACGCGCTCCGTCGGCTTCGCCTGCTCCCACTCGGGAATGACCAGCAGGCGCTCGCCGATCTCCATGGGCTTATAGAACTGCTTCCAGTTGTTCTCCCAGTCGGCGTCCTCCACGTTTTCCATCGTGAGGAGCAGCGGCGCGTATTCGGGATGCTGCTTCTTGAGCGCCGAGAGCGCGATGCGCACCTGCGCCAGCGTGGAAAAACCGCTCTCGCTTTCTTCGAGGTAGAAGGTCACGCGGCATTTGCCGTGCTTCTCCGCCAGCAGCTCATCGTCCACATAGTCCCAATACTGGTGGTTGTTTTCGAGAAAATCCTTGAAGTCCGCCTCGTCGTCGATGACAAGGCCCTCGACGCCCTGCTCGCGCAGCAGCTCGCTGACCGGCTCCAGACCGGCGCGGGCGGTGTCGATATGCAGCTCCAGCCACTTCATCGCTGCGTCCCCACGAAGAACAGCCCCAGCGTGCCGCAGCCGGTGTGCGCGCCGATCACAGGGCCGATGAAGTCCGCGCGGACGTCCGTCACGCCGAAGCGCTCCTCCAGCAGCTCCTTGACATACGCCACGGAGTCGGGGCAGTTGGCGTGGCAGATGAACAAGGGCTGGTTCTTGTCCGGCTCGACGCCCAGCTCCTCCACCTTGTCGACCAGCGCCTTGAGCGCAGCCTTGGTGCCGCGCGCCTTGCTCATGGGAATGAGCCTGCCCTCGCTGTCGGTGTGCATGACGGGCTTGATGCCCAGCATCGTGCCGACGAAGGCCGCCGTGGCGCTCACGCGGCCGCCGCGCTTGAGGTGGTTGAGATCGTCCACGATGAACCAGTGGCATTGGGTCTGGAGGATGCTCCTCACATATGCCGCCAGCGTCTCGATGTCGGGGCTGCTCCTCCGGCGCTCCTGTACCGTGCGGTAGAGCAGCATCCCCTGTCCGCGCGAGGCGGAGAGGGAGTCGATGACAACGATCTTCGCGTCGGGGTACTCGCTTTTCAGGTCCTCCGCCGCGATGCAGGCGGACTGGTAGGTGGTGGACAGTGCGCCGGAGAAGCAGATGCACAGGATATCCTTGCCCGCGTCGAGCGCCCTGCGCATCGCCTCGTCGAACTGACCGACATTGGCGGCGGCGGTAGTGCTGTTCTCGCCCGCAGCGATCTTTGCGAAAAATTCCTCGGGGGACATCTCGGCATGGTCAGGCGTGTTGAGATAGGTTTTGCCGTCGATCGTAAAGGAAAGCGGCAGAACGGTAAGCCCGAGCTCGTCGACCTCCTGCTGGTTCAGGTCACAGCAGCTGTCGGTCATGATAATATAGTCACGCATGGCGTTCCTTTCCGGGCCGCAGACAAACGGCCCCTTTTGGGGAATAGAGTCGATTCTTCCTTAGAATGGCAGTATTGTAGCAGAACGTTAAGATAATATCAATCATTTTCTGTAAACAATGCTTTCCGTTTACTTTCCGACGCAGAAGCGTTCAAAAATGCGCGTCACCATATCCTCGCGCGCCGTGCGGCCGGTCAGCTCGCCGAGCGCGTCGAGCGCGCCCTCGGCCTCGGTGAGTACCACGTCGGGCGTCAGCCCGGCGGTAAGCGCCTCGTGCGCCGCACGGACGCTCTCGAGCGCACGGCGGATGGCTTCGGCCTGCCGGGCGTTGGTGAGCAGCGTGCCGCCCGCGGGAACGCCGGCAGGAAAGCAGTCTCCGATCGTGTCGATCAACGCATCCAGCCCGCCGGGCATTACGGAATTAAAGGAGACCAGATGCTCCGGCGCAGGCGCGCCGTCCGGCAGTCTCCAAACGGCGGTCTTTACGGCGGGGTTTCGATCGTCCTTGCTGATGGCCAGAATCCAATGCGGCGCTCGGGCGGCAAGTGCGAGAATGTCTGGCTCCACAGTGAGCGGCGTATGGCTGCCGTCCGCTACCACGATCACCAGATCGGCGCTCTCGACCGCGCGGCGCGAGCGCTCCACGCCGAGCCGCTCCACGGCGTCGTCTGTCTCGCGGATACCTGCCGTGTCGATGAGCCGCAGCAGCACGCCGCCGACCACCGCCTTCTCCTCCACGGTGTCGCGCGTCGTGCCGGGAAGGTCGGTGACGATGGCGCGGTCGTAGCCCACAAGCGCGTTGAGCAGCGAGCTTTTGCCCGCGTTCGGCGCGCCGACGATGGCGGTCGCCGCGCCGCTTTTGAGCACGCGTCCGCGCGCAAAGGTGCCGAGCAGCGCCGCGAGCGTTTGTTCGCTCTCCGTGAGCGTCCGCTCCGTCTCGGCAAGCGTCAGGTCCTCGATGTCCTCGTCGGGATAGTCCACCACGGCGTAGAAGCGGCTGGTGAGGCCCAGCAGCGCGTCGTAGACCTGTTCGAGCGGGCGGCGCAGCGCGCCGTCCACCTGGGCGGCGGCGTTCCGCGCCGCCTCGGCGGTCTCGGCGTCAATGAGGTCGATGACCGCCTCCGCCTCGGTGAGGTCCATTTTGCCGTTCAGAAACGCGCGCTCGGTAAACTCCCCCGCCCGCGCCTGCCGCGCGCCTGCGGCAAACGCGGCGCGCAGGACCTCCTGCAAAACGACCGGCGAGCCGTGGCAGTGCAGCTCCGCGCTCTCCTCGCCCGTGTAGCTGTGTCCGGCGGAGAACACCACCGCCAGCGCGTGGTCGAGCGTGCGGCCCTCGGCGTCGCGCACCGTGCCGTAGGTCATGCGCCGCGGCGGAAGCTCCGCGGCCGAACGACCGTCCACCGGCGTGAACAGCGCCGCGAGCACGCGCCGCGTCTCCGCGCCGCTCAGGCGCACGATGCCGACCGCGGCGGCTGCGGACGCGGTGGCGATGGCAGCAATGGTGTCGGGCATAAGACGACCTCCTTGATGATAGCCGGTATTTGTCGATATGATACCATAAAACGGAAAAAATGAAAAGGGGCACGGCGCAGCCGTGTCCCTTTTTTGTATTCCACCGATCAGCAATCAGCGTGAGATGCAATAAAAATAGATGTTTACACAAATCATCACAACGGCAAACGCAATAAGCATCGCCCAGCTTATTTGCATGGCCTTAGATTTTGTATTCCTGATGCAATATGCCAAATAGATGATCCAGCAGGAGTAGAACGCAAAAATAATGCCGCGGTTCCGGATTAATATACTTAGAAGGAACAACGCATTTACGATCTTCATTCCATTCTCTGACATCAGTATACTTTTGATCTCTTTCACCGGTTGACCTCCCAGCTGAATATATTGTTGTTTTTATTGTATCATACTCCGCACTTCCCCACAAGGGCAAAAAAGACGCCGCATATCAAATTTCAGCTTGCCGCTTACTGCTCCTTGGCAGCCGCGGCCTGCTGGGCCTCGATCTCGAGGAGAGCATCCTTGCGGGAGAGGTTCCAGCGGCCCTTTTCGTCGATCTCCATGAACTTGACCCAGATCATGTCGCCGACGGTGACCACGTCCTCGACCTTCTCGACGCGCTTCTTGTCGAGCTTGGAGATGTGGACCAGACCGTCCTTACCCGGGGCGATCTCCACGAAGGCGCCAAACTGCATCAGGCGCACGACGCGGCCGTAGTACAGCTTGCCGACCTCGGGGACAAACACGATGTCGTCGATGCACTTCTTCGCGGCGTCGCAGGCGGCAGCGTCGGCGGAGGCGATGTGGATGGTGCCGTCGTCGTCGATGTCGATCTTCGCGCCGGTGTCGGCGACGATCTTCTGAATGACGGAGCCGCCCTTGCCGATGACCTCGCGGATGCGGTCGGGATCGATCTTCATGGTGATCATCTTGGGCGCGTAGGGGCTGACCTCGGGACGCGGCTCGGCGATGCAGGGCAGCATGATCTGGTCGAGGATCTGCACGCGCGCGTCGTAGGTGATGTCCAGCGCGTTCTTGATGATCGCCATGGTCAGGCCGTCGTTCTTGAGGTCCATCTGGATGGCGGTGATGCCCTTCTTCGTACCAGCGACCTTGAAGTCCATTTCGCCGTGGAAGTCCTCAACGCCCTGAATGTCGATGAAGGTGGTGAAATCGTCGCCGTCCTGAATAAGACCGCAGGAGATGCCGGCGACGGGAGCCTTGATGGGCACGCCGGCGTCCATCAGCGCGAGCGTGGAGCCGCAGATGGAGCCCTGAGAGGTGGAGCCGTTGGAGGAGACGACCTCGCTCACCACGCGGATGGCGTAGGGGAACTCCTCAACGGGCGGAATGACGGGCAGCAGCGCGCGCTCGGCGAGAGCGCCGTGACCGATCTCGCGGCGGCCGGGGCTGCGGGCGGGCTTGGCTTCGCCGACGGAGTAGCCGGGGAAGTTGTAGTGGTGCATATAGCGCTTCTCGGTCTCTTCCCAGATGGTGTCGAGCTTCTGGTTGGCGCTGAGGGTATCGAGGGTGCAGACGGAGAGCACCTGCGTCTGGCCGCGGGTGAACAGGCCCGAGCCATGGACGCGGGGCAGCACGCCGACCTCGGCGGCGAGAGGACGGATCTCGTTCTTCTGACGGCCGTCGACGCGGTGGCCCTCGAGCAGCCACGCCTTGACGATCTTCTTCTGGAACTTATAGGTGAACTCGTCGAGGTACTGATCCATGTCGGGATACTCCTCGAGGTACTTCTCGTGCCAGTGCTCGATCAT
>ERZ827150.2224-NODE-2224-length-21533-cov-8.769066_pt1 | contig 21533 bp, 19 predicted proteins | sample MGYA00519779_ERZ827150 | MGnify/ENA primary metagenome ERZ827150 (study PRJEB31778, sample SAMEA3449267) | human gut metagenome | biome: human gut; feature: human-associated habitat; material: faeces | place: United Kingdom | collected 2010/2012 ...
AGCACGGCGGCGTTCTTCTCCTGATGGTGGTTCGTCACATTCGGCGACGGCACGAGGATGGCCGGCACGCCGAGCGCCGTCAGCTCGCTGAGCGTGGACGCGCCCGCGCGGCAGATCACAAGGTCGGCGGCGCGCATGACGTCCGCCATGTCGTAGATATACTCGCGCACGTCGAGCGAGGGATGGTCGCGCAGGTCCACGCCGTACCCGCTCACCCACTCGTGCATTTTCTGCCAGCCGAGCGAGCCGACGGAGTGGACGTGATGGAACGGCTCCTTTGCCGCCTCAAGATAAAGAAGCTCCGCCGTGACGCGGTTCATGTTCCCCGCGCCGAGGCTGCCCCAGAAGGAAACGACGAGCGGGCGGCCGTCGTTCACGCCGAGCTTTTCCTTGGCCTGCGCCTTCGTCTGCGTGAAGAAGTCGCCGCGCACCGGCGTACCGGTGACGACCACGCGGTCCTTGTGCTTATAATACCGCCGGCAATCCTCAAAGCCGACAAGAATGCGGTCGCAATGATTTTCGAGCAGTCGGGTCGTCAGCCCCGGAACGGCGTTCGACTCGTGCACCGCCGTCGGAATGCCGCGCGCGTGGCCGTAGCGCACGACGGGATAGCTCGCGTAGCCGCCCGTACCGACAATGAGGTCGGGCTGAAATTCATCGAGAATGGCGTCCGCCTCACGCTTCGCGTGCATCAGATTGCGCACGGAGACGAGGTTATGGCGCAGCTCCTTCGGCCGAAGGGAGCGGTGGAAGGACGAGATGTTGACCGTGCGGAACGGATAGGGCGTGTGCGCGATCAGGTCGCGCTCCAGTCCGCGCTCCGCGCCGACGAAGAGGATGCGGGTCTTCGGGTCTCTCTCCCGCAGGAAGCCTGCGAGCGCCAGCGCGGGGTTGACGTGTCCCGCCGTGCCGCCGCAGGTGAAAATAACGTTCATGCCTTCCGTCCCCCTTTCTTCCTCGCGGCGGTCTGTTTTCCGCCGCGGCATATTTTTGAGCTTTTCAGCCTGGCGGCATCTGCCGCGAAACACTCAGCACCACGCCCATTTCCGCGAGCTGGATGGCGAGCGCCGTGCCGCCGAAGCTGAAGAACGGCAGCGAGATGCCGGTGTTCGGCACAAGATTCGTCACGACCGCGATGTTTAAGAAAACCTGTAAGGCGATCTGCGTGGTAATGCCCACGACAAGAAGGCTGCCGAAGCGGTCGCGCGCGTGGAGCGCGATCCAGTAGCCGCGGATGATGAGCAGCGCGAAGATGGCCATGATGAGCGTCGCGCCGATCAGGCCCAGCTCCTCGCAGATGATGGAGAAGATGCAGTCGTTGTGCTCCTCGGGCAGGAAGAGGAACTTCTGCCGGCTCTTGCCGAGACCGAGACCGAGGAGACCTCCCGAGCCGATGGCGATGAGGCTCTGGCGCGTCTGATAGCCCGTGCCCGTCTTAAAGGCGTCGTTGAGCGGGTCGAGCCAGATGGCGATGCGCGAGGAGTTGTAGGTGATCAGGCCCGAGAGGAACGCATACGCCACCGCCGCGATACCGCCGATGCCGATGCCGACCCAGTAGCCGCGGATGCCGCCGACGAACATCATCGCCGCGCCGATGCCGAGAATGAGCACGGTGCCGGAAAGGTGCGGCTCGAAGTACATCAGCACCGCAATGAGGGCAAGGATAAAGCCGTAGGGCAGGATACCGTAGCGGAGCGTTCTCATTTTGTCCTTCTTTTTGGAGATGCTGTCGGCAAAATAAAGGATGACGCCAAGCTTGGCGATCTCCGACGGCTGAAACCGCATCGTGGTGCCCGGGATACCGAGCCAGCGCGTCGCGCCGTGGCTCGTGATGCCGACGCCGGGAATGATGACCGCAACAAGCAGAGCGATGGAAATGCCCAGCGCGATCTTGGCCACGCCGCGGAAGCGCGCGTAGTTGATGCGCCCGATGACGACCATGGCGGCAAGGCCGAGCGTGGCAAAGGCCGCCTGCCGCTTAAAGTAGTACAGCGGGTCGCCCGACTCATAATAGGCAGATGGAAAGCTCGCCGAGAGCAGCATAATGAGCCCCACGCCGGTGAGCAGCAGCACGAGCAGGAGGAACGGCACATCGATGGGTCCGCGGCCCGCCTCCTTCGCAGCGGCCTCCATGCGCTTCATGTGCTCGCGCTGCTCGCGCCGCAGCTCGCGCTCCTCCTTCGTCATACCGGTTCACCTCCCCCGATCGTTTTTTGAAATGTGCCTTAGAAGTGGTATCTTCCGATCACGCCCCAGAGCGCCAGCATACAGAACACGGCGGAGACGAGCGTGAAGATGGTCACGAGCTTGACCTCGCTCCAGCCGCAGAGCTCAAAGTGATGGTGCAGCGGCGCCATCTTGAAAATGCGCTTGCCGTGCGTCGCCTTAAAGTAGGCGACCTGAATGATGTCCGAGAGCGTTTCGCAGATGTAGACGATGCCGACGAGCAGCAGCACGAGCGGCATATCGTAGGCGAACGCCAGTCCCGCCACCGCGCCGCCGAGAAAGAGCGAGCCGGTGTCGCCCATGAATACCTTGGCGGGATGGAAGTTATAGACGAGGAAGCCGATCAGTCCGCCGACCATCGCCGCGGCAAAAACGCCGAGGTCATTCTCATAGCCCCACCACGAGCCGACCACCGCGAAAAACAGCGCCACCGGCACCGTCACGCTGCCGGCCAGACCGTCGATGCCGTCCGTGATGTTGACGGCGTTGACCGTGCCGACGATGACAAAGGCGGCGAAGATCATATAAACGATCCACGGCAGGATGACATAGGTATTGGCGAACGGAACGTAGAGGTTCGGCGTCAGCATCCCCTCATAGCGCATCAGGCAGAGGAACACCACCGCCGCGGCAAGCTGGAGGGCAAACTTCTGGATCGCCGTCAGGCCGAGGTTCCGGTGCATTTTCACCTTCTGAAAATCGTCAAGAAAGCCGATCAGGCCGAACACGGCGGCAAAGGCAAACACATAGAGGTGCGCAAAGCTGCCCGCGCGCATGGCGTCCCAGCCGAACACGAGAATGGTGACGAGGATGCCGAAAATGAACATCAGTCCGCCCATCGTCGGCGTGCCGGACTTGCCGGCGTGCCAGGTCGGGCCGTCCTCGCGGATGCTCTGCCCCGCCTTGAGCCTGCGCAGCTCGGGGAGCAGAAAGCGTCCGGTGACAAGCGTGATGAGAAAGCTCACAATGCAGGCAGCGATCAGTTTCATAGCGTATTCCTTCCGCCGCGCAGAGCGCGGCTCTTTCGTTTTTTATTGGCTCAGATGCTCGCGCACCACCTGCCGCTCGTCGAGCGGCAGCGTCTCGGCGCCGACCACCTGATAGGTCTCGTGTCCCTTGCCCGCGAGCACCACCACGTCGCCGGTGCTGGCGTGGTCGAGCGCGTAGGTGATGGCCTCACGGCGGCTTTCCAGCACGGCAAACGGCGTCGCGCTGTCCGCCATGCCGGCGAGGATCTCGTGCAGAATGGCGTAGGGGTTTTCCGTGCGGGGATTATCCGAGGTGACGATCACCTCGTCCGCGAGCCGCGCGGCGATGCGCCCCATTTCGGCGCGCTTCGTCCGGTCACGGTCGCCGCCGCAGCCAAACACGACGAGCACGCGCGCGTCGGCAAAGCCGCAGACGGTCGAGAGAATATTTTTCAGCCCGTCGGGCGTGTGCGCGTAATCAATGAGCACGGTGTAGTCCGTGTCCGTCGGCACCACCTCCGCCCTGCCGCGCACGCCCTGACAGAGTGAGAGGGCCTGCGCCGCGTCCTCGATCGGAATGCCGAGGGCCTGTGCCGCGGCGAGCGCGGCGAGCGCGTTGTAGAGCGAGAACGCCCCGGGAATGTGCAGCGTCACGGGGATGTGCTCGCTGTCGCTGCACGCGGTGAAGCTCACGCGGTCGGCGCAGTAATGCGCGTCCCAGCCGACGAGATCGTTTGCAAGTCCCTGCCCGAAGCGTGTGACCGGACAGGTCACATTTTCGAGCAGCCGCGGCGTCCACGGATCGTCGCCGTTGACGGCGGCAGCGCGGCATTGGCGGAACAGACGCGCCTTGGCGTCGCAGTAGGCTTCCATTGTACCATGGTAGTCAAGATGGTCCTGCGTGAGATTGGTGAACACGCCGAGCGCGAAGTCGATCGCGCCGGCACGCCTTTGCACGAGCGCGTGGGAGGAGACCTCCATCACCACATGGGTGCAGCCCGCGTCCGCCATTTCGCGCAGCAGACGCTGGAGCGTCAGCGCGTCGGGCGTGGTGCGCTCGGCAGGCAGAACGGCGTCGCCGATCATGTTCTGATTCGTGCCGATCAAGCCGACCTTCGCGCCCAGGCAGCGCTCAAGGAGCTGCTTGAGAAGATACGTTGTGGTCGTCTTGCCGTTCGTGCCGGTCACGCCGACCACTGTCATGCGTCCCGCCGGCTCGCCGTACCATCTCGCGGCGAGCTTTGCCGCCGCCTCGTGCGCGTCGGGAACCAGCACGCAGGGCACGCCTTCGGCCGCGTGCTCGGTCACGACGCAGACCGCGCCGCGCGCGGCGGCCTCCTTTGCGTAGTCTGCGCCGTCCTCCCGCGCGCCATGCAGGGCGAGGAAAAGGCTTCCCTCTCCCGCCGTGCGGGAATCGAGGGTGAGGTCATGTATCTCCGTCCGCGCGTCCGCGCGGAGGAGTCGGAAGTGATCGAGGGCGCTCAAAAGCTCGCCGAGCTTCGTAGGCGCGTCGTCCTTTCTCCGTCAAATCTTGCTCTCTTTTGCGGTTTTTAATCCGTCACCGAGCTGTCGCTGAACTGGACGCGCACCACCGTGCCCGCCGCGACCTCCGTGCCCGGCGTCTCCGACTGGGAGATGGCGCGCACGCTCGCGGAGCTGCCGCCGGTCGCGCCGGAGACGGACATGATAAGCCCCGCGTCGGTGAGCTTGCGGTTGGCTGCCGCGGCGCTGTCGCCCACGACGTTCGGCACGATGCACAGCTCCGTGGATTTCTCCGCGCCGAGATAGAGGATGATCTCCGCGTTGTTCGGCACGATCGCGCCGCCGAGCGGCGTCTGGTCGGTGACGGTCTCGCCGTCGCCGACGGTGCGGCAGGAGAAGCCCTCCTCCTTGAGCTTTGCCGCCGCCTCGTCGCGCTTGAGCCCGACGACGTTCGGCACGGTATGATCCGCGCCGACGAGTTCATCGGCGCTGTAGGTCGGCTCGATGCCGAGGTAGGGCAGTATCTCCGCCATGATGCTCGACGCCACGGGCGCGGCCATGTTGCCGCCGGAGCGGTAGGTGCCGGTGTCGTTGCTGGCGCTGCTGAGGGTGAGGAGCATCATGATCTGCGGGTCGTCCGCCGGCGCGCAGCAGGTGAACGAAACGGTGACGCTCCCGTCGATCTGGTCGGCAGTGCCGGTCTTGCCACCGATGCGGTAGCCCGCGACCTTGCCGTTCTTGCCCGTGCCGTGCTCGACCTCGTACTCCATGATCTCGCGCACGGTCTTGGAGGTATCCTCGGAAATGACCTGCCGCAGCGGGGTGGTGTCGTGGCGGTACTTGACGTTGCCGCTCTGGTCGAGCACCTCGGAGACGATGTAGGGCGTGCGGAGGTAGCCGCCGTTGACGCAGGCCGCCTGCGCGTTGATGAGCGAAAGCGGCGTGACGTTGAAGTTCTGACCGAAGGCGTAGCACGCCAGCGCCAGCGTGGAGTATTCGATCTCCTTGTTGACAAAGCCGCTCGCCTCGCCCGTGGTATCCACGCCGGTCTTTCCGGTGAGGCCGAAGGCCTTCATGTAATTGTAAAAGGTCGTGTTGCCGAGGCGCAGGCCGATGTTGATGAACGCGGGGTTGCAGGAATTGGCGAACGCCGTGATGAGGTCCTGATGACCGTGACCGGGCGCGCACTTGGAGCAGTTGATCTTCGCGCCCTCGATGACGACATAGCCCGGGCAGTTGAAGGTGTCGGACATTTTGACCTTATTCTCCTCCAGCGCCATGGCGAGGGTGAGGATCTTGAAGGTCGAGCCGGGCTGGAAGGTGTCGTTGATGGCCTTGTTGCGCCATTGCATATTTTGCAGCGTGTCGGTCGCCGCGGCAAGCTCCTCGTCGGTCATGCCGGCGGCGAGCATCTCCTTGTTGTAGATACTCGCGGGGGCGTTGAGGTCGTAGGTCGGCAGCGACGCCATCGCGAGGATGCCGCCGGTGTTGACGTCCATGACGATGCCGGTCGCGCCCACGCCCGTGCCGTAGCGGCTCTCGAGCTCCTCAAGGCCCTTTTCGAGGTAATACTGCACCGTCTTATCGAGGGTCGTCACCAGACTGTCGCCGTTCTCGGCGTCGAAATACTGCTCATACTGATAGAGCAGCGCGTTGCCGTTGGCGTCGCGCGCGGAGACGACCATGCCCTTTTCACCGGTCAGCTCCTCGTCATACACGGCCTCAAGACCGTAAGCGCCGCCGTTGGCGTTGACAAAGCCGATGACGTGCGCGGCGAGCGAGGAATAGGGGTAGTAGCGCTTGGAGGTCGGCTCCAGAAAAACGCCTTTGATGCCGTTGTCGCTGATAAACACGCGGACTTTGTCCGCCGTCTCCTGCTCGACCTTCTTCTTGATGACCTTGTACTGCGAGGCGGTATCCTTCATGTCGTCGAGGATGCCGCTCGGGTCCACGCCGAGGATCTCGCCGAGGCCGTTTGCGATCAGATCTTGATCCTGTTCGTTTTTGGCGACGTCGAGAGGCGAGACGCAGACGTTCTCCGCCGTGGAGGAGAGGGCGAGAATGTCGCCGTTTTTATCGTAGATGGTGCCGCGGCTCGCCTCCACGGTCGTGCGCAGCGTCTGCTGGCGCACGGCGAGCGTCTTGAGCTCGTCGTGCTGCTTGATCTGCAGCTTGTAGAGCTGGGCAAAGAGCAGCAGAAACGTGCCGATGCCCAGCAGCGCCAGCAGCAGAAGCGTCCGCTGCTGGATGATGCGGTTGGCGCGGCGCGCGCTGTCCGGTTTTCTTTTCGGGGGTGTCGGCACGGTCTTTCCTCCTCATACGGCAAGGGGCATAATGGCAAAACAAGGAGTAAGGAAGCTCCTTACTCCTTATGTATAGGCTTCGCTCAACTGAAATATTCCACCACGCTGAAAACGCCCTGCCCCAGCGAGGTGAACACGCGGCTGAGCACGCTGACGTTCTGTGCTTCGCAAAGCTCCACGCTGTCCGGCGCGGAAAGGTCGATGTAATTGATCTGCGAGGAGCTGGGCTTGTTCATGCCCGCGGCGACAGCCGCCGCCTTGACCGTTTCGAGATCAAAGGTGCGCTCGTACTGCGTGAGCAGCGCGACGTGCTCGGCGTCGAGCGTCTTGAGCTCCTTCTGCATCGAGACCACGTCGGCGGAAATGCTCGTGAGCTGCGCGTAGCTCATCAGCACGACCACGACCATCGCGGCCAGCGCGGCAAAGCCGAGCACCAGCACGCTGGAGACTCTCTGCCGCTCGCGCACGCGCGGACGGACGGCCTTCTTCTCCCGGCGGCGCGGCGGACGGATGAATTCCTCGCGCGGCTGCTCCCGCTGCTCGCTCTCGCGGCGCGGCGCGCGCCGCTCGGCATAGCGCTCATCGTAGGCGAGATTGCCGACCACACGTCCGCCGCGGTAGCTATTCGGTTGTCTGCGGCTCGTGCGTGCCATGGCGCTCTCCTTCGTAAAAGATTTGCTTTCTCAGCATTTTTCCGCCACACGCAGCTTGGCGCTGCGGGCGCGGGGATTTTCGTTCAGCTCCTCCTCGCCCGAGACGATGGGCTTGCGGGTGATGAGCTTCATTTTGGGCTTCTTGCCGCACACGCACACCGGAAACTCCGGCGGACAGGTGCAGCCCGTGGCGAGCGCTTGCAGCTCGCGCTTGACGATGCGGTCTTCGAGCGAATGGAACGTAATGACCGCGAGCCGCCCGCCCGGCTTGAGATTCTTCTCGGCGGCGCGGAGCATCGGCGGAAGCTCGCCGAGCTCGTCGTTGACCGCGATGCGGATGGCCTGAAAGCTCCGCTTGGCGGGATGCTGCTTTTCGCGCAGCGCCGCTGCGGGCATCGCCGAGCGGATAAGATCCGCCAGCTCCAGCGTGGTTTCGATGGGCTTTTCCATGCGGTACGCACAGATCTTCTTTGCGATGGCGGGCGCGTAGCGCTCCTCGCCGTATTCATAGAGGATGCGTTTGAGCTCCTCATAGCTGACGGTATTGACCAGCTCGCGCGCGGTGTAGCTCGCGCTCTCGTCCATGCGCATATCGAGCGGCGCGTCCTGCTTATAGGAAAAGCCGCGGGCGGCATCGTCGAGCTGCGGCGAGGAAACGCCGAGGTCAAAGAGCATCCCGTCCACGCCGCGGACGCCCAGCTCACGCAGCACGTCGTCGAGTGCGCTGAAGTTGGAGTGTACCAGCGTCACGCGATCCATATAGTCCGCGAGCCGCCGCTGCGCCGCCTCGATGGCGGTCTCGTCGCGGTCGAGGGCAATGAGCCGTCCTCCCGCCGTCAGGCGGCGGACGATCTCCAGCGAGTGGCCCGCGCGGCCCAGCGTTCCGTCGAGGTAAACGCCGTCCGGCCGGATGGCGAGCGCGTCCAAGCATTCGTGCAGCAGCACCGGTTTGTGGCCGTAGTTGATCTCTTCCATCTCAGAAGCCCAGCTCCTCCATCACGGCGGCGAGGTTCTCGGGGTTGAGCTCCTCGGCCTCCAGCGCAGCCCAGCGCTCCGCGTTCCAGATCTCGGCGCGGTTCGATACGCCGATGATGACCACGTCCTTGTCCAGCCCCGCGTAGGCGCGCAGCTTCTGCGGCAGCAGGATGCGGCCCTGGCTGTCCGGCTCGCACTTGGCGGCATTGGCGAACAGCGGACGCATGGCCTTGGTCTTGGTGTAGGGCAGGCTCTCGAACTTCTCGGTGAACTTCGCCCAGCTCGCGTCGGAATAGACGCTCAGGCAGGAGTCCATGCCCATGGTGACATAAAAGGTCTCGCCCAGCTCCTCGCGGAGCTTTGCGGGGATGAACACTCTGCCCTTGGCGTCGATGCTGTGCTGATACTGGCCGGTCAAAGCGCTTCCCCCTTTCGGCGATCCTTGAAGCTGCTGTGAAGAGGGCAAAGCAGCGGCTCCCTCTTTTTTCGGGGAAGTCGCTCGGCTCCACTCTCCTGCACTTTTGGGTCAGCAGCACCACTTTTGTACACTTGGCACCACTTTCCCCCACTTCGTATTTTGAGTATACATAAAACGCTTTTGAAATGCAAGCAGAAATTTTCTTTGTTTTCAGGGCTTTCACGCCCTTTTCTGCCAAATTCTTCCAGCGTTTTTCGCCGGAACTCAAACGCACGTTTTATTGTCGAAAGGGCACGAAAAAACGCGCCACAATATCTTGTGGCGCGTTTTACCTTCATCGCAAAATATGTTCAAATTAAAAAACGCTCGAAAAGCCTTTGTCAGATGTAACGAATTTTACTTGTCCTCTTTGTCGTTTTTCTCCAAAGACTTGTTCAGCTCCTCGCGGCGGCGCTGCATCTGCTCGTTGGACGCGGCGCGGAAACGCACGCGCGTCTGCTTGACCTCGTCGAGCGCCATCTGGACCGCCTCCTCCGTGCGGCGCAGAACGTCCTCGGAGTAGTCGTTCGCCACGCGGTACATCTCGCGCGAGCGCTCCTCGGCGCGGGTGACGATGTCGTGGCCCTTGGCGCGCGCGGCGGTGAGCACCTCGCTCTCAGAGACCTTGCTCTTGGCCTCGAATTCCGCCTTCTGCATCATGCGCTCGACGTCGCGCTTGGCGGCCTCCACATACTCGTCGCGGGCGCGGACAAGCTCCTGCGCGCGCTTGAGCTCCACCGGCATCTGCGCGCGGATCTCGTCGAGCAGGTCGAGCGCCTCGTCGCGGTTGAGCACGCACTTGTCGTTCGACAGCGGCGCGTTCTTCGCCTCGTCGATCATCTCATACAGCATATCCAGCAGCTTCTGTACATTCTCTTCAGCCATCGTTATCCCCTATCCTTTCCTCTTATCCGAGCCGCGGCCGCAGCCGGCAAATACTTCTCGAGCGGCTGATGATACTTCACCATCTCGCGCGCCATGGTCGATGAAATGTGCTGGTGCGCGGGCTCAGCGCACAAAAGCACCGTGTCGAGCGCGCCGCCGGACACATCCTTATAAATGAGCGAGAGCTGATACTCCGCATCGAAATCCATACTGTTCCGCGCGCCGCGCACGAGAAAACGCGCACCCTTCTGCGCGGCAAAGTCCGTCAGCAGCCCGTTCCACAGCGCCGCCTCGACGTTGCCGAGCGGTGCGACGCTCACGCGCATCAGCTCCAGCTTCTCCTCGTCCGTGAACATCGGGTGCGTCTTTTCGCCGTTTGGCACGATGGCGACGTACACGCGGTCAAAGAGCTGCGCCGCGCGCTCGATGATATCCATGTGACCGAGCGTCACGGGGTCGAAGCTGCCGGGAAACACGGCGATGCGTTCCTCTCTCATGTCGTCTCCTCCCCATCGCGGCGGTAAAGCGTGACCTTGATCCTGCCGTAGCGGTACTCGCGCGCGACGCGGTAGGGCGCGCTGAGCTTGGGCAGCTCCTTTTCCGCCGGACTCTCCGCGATCATTATACCATCAGGCGCAAGAATGTCAAACCGCGCGATGTGCGCGACGGCGCGCTCGAGCAGATCGTCCGCGTAGGGCGGGTCGAGGAAAATGAGGTCGAATTTCTCGCGCAGGGCATTGAGATAGGCCATCGAGTCGCCGCAGACGACCTGCGCGCCTTCCTCCAGCCGCGTGAGCGCCAGATTCTCACGGATGAGCTTCACCGCGTCGGTGCGCCGGTCCACGAACACGGCGCGCTGCGCGCCGCGCGAAAGCGCCTCGATGCCGAGCTGTCCCGTCCCCGCGAAGAGGTCGAGCACGCGCGCGCCCTCCACCTCGAACTGGATGGCGGAGAAAATGCCCTCCTTGACCTTGTCGGTGGTCGGGCGGGTATCATAACCCTTTAATTCATTCAGCCGGCGCCCGCGCGCCGAGCCGGTGATGACTCTCATACCGTTTTCCGTTCCTTCTTTCGGTTTCTTTTTACATCCTACAAAAAAGCGGCGCACATTGCAAGTGGTCACGCAAAAATATTTTTCCGCATTCGCTTCCCGCTTTTTCGGATAGCTTTGTCGAAATTGCTCAAAATGAAAGTTTTCCTGCGCCCGGTCTTGCAAAATATGTTCAGATGCGGTAAAATGTAAAAACTCTTATAAATCGCATCTATAAGCTGCCGTTTATAGGAGAAATTTTAGGAGAGAGTGTATATTATGGAAAAGAAAAAACTCAGTCTGCCGGCACAGATCTTCATTGCTCTGCTGCTCGGTATCGTGGTCGGCCTTGCCTTCTACTTTATGGGTAAGCCCGAGATCACGACCAACTACCTCAAGCCCTTCGGCACCATCTTCGTCAACCTCCTCAAGTTCATCGTTGTTCCCGTTGTCCTGCTGTCCATGATCGACGGCATCGTCTCCATGGGCGACATGAAGAAGGTCGGCTCCGTCGGCTGGAAGACCGTGGCGTACTTCCTCGTCACCACTGCCATCGCCTGCGTGATCGGCCTTGTGTTCGCCAACATCTTCAACAACGCCGGCCTCTTCCCCACCCTCCAGCTCGTTGACGGCCAGGTCTGGGAGAAGGCCACCAGCGCCAACTTCATGGATACCCTCATCGGCATCTTCCCCAGTAACCTCTGGGAGTCCTTCCGCACCTCCAATATGCTTCAGGTCATCGTCATCGCCATTCTTCTCGGCGGCGGCATCCTCACGGCAGGAGAAAAGGGCAAGCTCGCGCAGGATATGGTCACCTCCCTCTACGCGGTCATCGAGCGCGTGATGGCCTTCATCATTTCTCTCAGCCCCATCGGCGTGTTCACCATGATGGCTTGGGTCGTTGCCACGCAGGGTCCCGAGATCCTCGGCTCCCTCGGCATCGTCCTCGGCTGCGCCTACCTTGGCTACATCGTCCACGCGGTCCTCTGCTACTCCGTCTCCGCCAAGGCGTTCGCGGGCATCAATCCCATCACCTTCTTCAAGAAGGCGTCCCCCGCGATGATCTTCGCCTTCACCTCCACCTCCTCCGCCGCGACCATTCCCCTGAGCATGGAGTGCTCCGAGGACCTCGGCGCGGAGAATGATATTTCCTCCTTCGTCATCCCCCTCGGCGCGACCATCAACATGGACGGCACCGCCATCTATCAGTGCGTCGCCACCATCTTCCTCGCCACCTGCTGCGGCATGACGCTGACCCTTGGCCAGATGGTCACGATCGTCGTCACCGCAACGCTTGCCTCCATCGGCACGGCCGGTACGCCGGGCGCGGGCATGATCATGCTTGCCATGGTGCTCGAGGCGATGAACATTCCCGTCGATATGATCATGATCATCTACGGCATCGACCGTCTTTTCGACATGGGCCGTACCTGCCTGAACATCACGGGCGACGTCTCCTGCGCGCTGTGCGTTACCAAGTGGGAGAACGAGAAGGCTGCCAAGGCCGCCAAGTAATTTTTCCTGCCACATTGTCAAAAAGCCGCTCTGCTTTGCAGAGCGGCTTTTTTGCAGAGTTCTGGTTGCTTTTCCACGCGGCGGGGCATACAATGATGCTGCCTCGCCATAGGCGGGCGCGGGAGGAAGAAGATGATGACGAATCGAAAACGGGGTTACCTCTATATTTTGCTGGCGGCCATGCTCTATTCTACGACCGAGGTTGCGCTCAAGGCCCTCGGCGGCGCGTTCGCGCCCATGCAGGTGACGGTCGAGCGCGTACTGCTCGGTGCGCTGGCGCTGCTGCCGTTTGCTTTGAAAGACCTGAAAAAGCGCGGCATTCATCTTACAAAGTCTGACTGGGGCTACTTCGCCCTCCTTGGATTTCTGACGGTCACACTGCACATGTCGCTTTTGCAGATGGCGGTGCTGCACATGGACGCCTCAGCCACATCGGTCATCTACTCGGGAAATCCCGTCTTTGCCCTGGCGGCGGCACATCTTATTCTGCATGAGCCGCTCAGGAAAAATCACCTGTTGGCGATCGGCGTGGAGGTCATCGGTATCCTCTTCATTCTCAATCCTGCAAAGCTTGAGATCAGTCTCCGCGGCTTTCTGGAGATCCTTGCTGCGACGATCCTTTTCGCGATGTACGGCACGCTCTGCAAGCTGCGTGTCGACAGGCTGGGCAGTATGGTGATCGCGGATTTTAACATCCTTGTCGGAGGACTGGAAATGCTCGTGTTGCTGCTGCTCGGCGAGATCCCGGCGGTCGGCGCGCTTTATAAGGGTCTGGGCTTGGATATTTTTGCCGGCGTCCCGTTCTTTTCGGGCTTTACGCTCAGATCGACACTCCTATTGTGCCATGTCGGCATCGGCTGCGCAGGACTTGGCTTTTTGCTTACGGCGAAGGTCACGGAGTATACCTCCGCGACCGAGGCTTCATTCGTTTACCTTGTCAAGCCTGTTCTGGCAACGGCACTGGCAGTAGCCGTGTACCACGAGCACATCAGCGTCAACCGTATGATCGGCATTGCGCTTTTTGTGGCGTCGTCGCTGTGTGTCAGTGTGCCGGTGCTGCGCGAGATGCGGCAGGAGAGAGTGAAAGAAAAAAGCACATAAAAGAAAAAAGAGGAAGGCGGCAGCCTTCCTCTTTTGCTTATTCGATGCGGGTAATGTCGTGGATCCACTTGCCGGAGCGCAGGCGGATCAGGCCAAGGGGTGTTTTGAGGATGTATTCGATCATCAGGCACAGGCAGAATACCTCATTCGGAACCTTGAGCACAAGACCCAAAAGGCACATGAGCGGCAGCGTACCGAACCAGAGGGGAACATTGTCGATCACGAGCGAGGCATTCACATCACCGCCGCCGCGCAGCACGCCAACAGCCATCGTGGTCGAAAAGCTGTGGAGCGGGATCGAACAGGCATAGCAGAGCAGCATTACGCTGCACAGATGCTCAGCGACTGCCGAGAGTGAGAAGAGCGGCATGACGAACGGGCGCATGAGCGTGGCAAACATCGCATACTCAAGCAGGCCGAGCAGCACGCCGAAAGCGAGCGCTGTGAAGCAAAGCGCTTTTCCAATGTTGTAGACGCCTTTGAGGTTGCCAAGACCGATCTCTTTGCCGATGATGACGGCGGTTGCCGCCGCGACGCCGAAAAGACCGGAGGTCACAAGCCGGTCGATGTTGCCCGCAAGCGTATAGGCGGCGATGAGATCGGAGCTTTCCGCCATGTGGCCCATGATAACGGTGATCAGGGAAAATCCCGTGCCCCAGAGCGTTTCATTGATGAGCACCGGCGCGCTGTAACGCAGGAAACGATGCAGCATATCCATGCCGGGGTGGAAAATGGCGTGAGGCATGAGCGGCATCGTGCGGCAGCGGAAAGCATAGAAAACCACAATGACAAACTCTACCACGCGGGACAATAGCGTTGCCACCGCCGCGCCGGTGATGCCGAGCGCGGGCAGCCCGAGTTTGCCGAAGATGAGCACATAGTTGCCGATGGTGTTGCAGAGCATCGAAGTAGCAAAGACGATCATGCCGAAACGCGGGTTTTCGATGCTGCGCTGCATGCCGATGTAGATGGAGGAGATGGAGTTGAAAATGTAGGAGAAGCCGACGATGCGCAGGTACGGTTCGGCCAGCGTCACAAGCGTCAGATTGTCGGTGATGAGGTAGAGCACCTGCGCGGGGAACGCACACAGAACGATGGCGAACAGCACGCTTACACCGCCTGCGATGAAAAAGCCGATGCCCATGACACGGTTGATGCTCTCGCGGTCGCCGCGCCCCCAGTACTGGCTGATGAGTACGCTTGAGCCGCTTTGCAGGCCGAAAACGATGAGCTGAATGATAAAGACCGGCACATTTGCTACCGTGACGGCGGACATCTGGTCGCTGCCGAGAAGCCCGACCATGAAGGTATCCAAAAAGCCGAGGGACGTGGTGATAAAGTTCTGGACGATGACCGGCAGCGCCAGCAGGAAGAGACGCTTGTAAAAGCCTTTGGGCTGATGCAGATAGGAGAACATGTCGACCTCCGTTATTTTAGAATTATAGCATGGGGAAGCGCGTGTCGCGATGCGCCTTGAGCGCTATGGTGAGCGCGTCGATGTCTTCTTTCGTCGTTTCGGGGCCGAAACTGATGCGCAGAACGCCCGCGGCGGTCTTTTTGTCAAGACCCATCGCGCGGTAGACGTGGCTCAGTTGTCCGCGGTGACAGGCAGAGCCGGCGGAAATGCAGATGCCCTGAGAGCCAAGCTCTGCGACGACATTGGCCGACGGATAGCCGACGAGCGAGACGGACAGAATGTGAGGTGCCTGTCCGTTGCCGACGCGGACAACGCCGCCGAGGGCGAGCAGCGTTTCTTCGGCATAGGCCTTGATGGCCGCCATGTGCGCGAGCGTTTCATCGAGATGCTCACATCGCAGTTCGACCGCCTTGGCAAAGCCTGCGATCTGGCCCGTAGCCTCCGTGCCGGAGCGAAGCCCCTGCTCCTGCCCGCCGCCATAGATGAGCGGCTGCGGCGCGCGCACGCGCCCGCCGAGGTACAGTCCGCCGATCCCCTTGGGCGCGCCGACCTTATGCCCGCTGATGGAGATAAGATCCGCGCCGAGCGTATCTGCGCGGAAGGGAATTTTCAAAAAACCCTGCACCGCGTCGGTGTGAAGCAGCGCGCGGGATTTTTTCTCCTTTAAGAGTTGTGCGACCTCGGCAACGGGGAAGATGCAGCCTGTTTCGTTGTTCACGAGCATCATCGTGACGAGCGCGGTGTCGTCCCGCAGGGCGTTTTCCACCTGAGAGACGGTGATGTTGCCGTTTTTGTCGGGCTTCAAATACGTGACGGAATAGCCCTCCTGCTCGAGTGCCTTGCAGGTCTCCAGAATGGCACTGTGCTCCACAGCGGTCGTGATGACGTGCTTGCCTGCATGACGATTCTGATGAAGAGTAAGGCGAATGGCCCAGTTGTCACTCTCCGAGCCGCAGGAGGTGAAGATCAGCTCGGACGCCTTGCAGCCGAGCGCCGCGGCGACTGTTTCGCGCGCAGCGCCCACAGCGTCGCGCGCATCTTTGCCGATGGGGTATTGCGAGCTGGGATTGCCCCAGCCGGAAAAGAGCGTATCGTATACGGAACGTGCCACCTCTGCGGGGACGGGGGTGGTGGCGGCGTGATCAAGATAGATCATATCGGGAAAATCCTTTCTTTGGACTTGTCAGATCGCTCAAATGATTATACAATATATAAAGAAAAAAGCAAGGGCGGTGCGCATTTTTTACCACCGCCCGCGCGGAAAAGGATAAGGCTTACATGAAAGTTGCGATCTGCACCCTTGGGTGCAAGGTGAACCAATACGAAACGCAGGCGCTTGAGCAGGAACTGAGGCACCGCGGGCATACACTCACAGACTTTGAAGAAACGGCGGATATTTACGTTGTCAACACCTGCTCGGTGACGGCGGTGAGCGACAAAAAGTCGCGCCAGATGCTCCGCCAGGCCAAGCGGCGCAACCCGAGCGCGGTCATCGCCGCCTGCGGCTGCTACGCCCAGACGCATCCCGAGGACGTCAAAAAGCTCGGGCTCGACGTCATCGCCGGCACGAATGACCGCGCGAAGTTCATCGACCTTCTGGAGCGCGCGGCACAGGACAAAACGCCTATTGTCGATGTCGACGACGTCTGGGAGCGGCGCGAGTTTGAGGTGCTGCCCGCGGGCGGCATGGTGAACCGCACGCGCGCGATGCTCAAGGTTGAGGACGGCTGTGTGAACTTCTGCACCTACTGCCTCATTCCTTACGCGCGCGGGCGCGTGCGCTCGCTGCCGATGGAGGAAGCGGCGAGGCAGGTGCGCGTGCTGCGCGAGGAGGGGTATCGCGAGATCGTGGTCACGGGCATCGAAATTTCGTCCTACGGCTCGGACTTTAAGGACGGCACCTCGCTCATCGACCTTTTAGAGCTCATTGCGCGCGAGGGCGGCGAGATGCGCATCCGCCTCGGCTCGCTCGAGCCGCGTACCATCACGGAGGAATTCTGCGCGCGCGCTGCAAAGCTCAAGTACCTCTGCCCGCACTTCCATCTTTCGATGCAGTCGGGCTGCGACGCGACCTTAAAGCGCATGAACCGCAAGTACGACACGGCGCGCTTTATGGAGTCCTGCGAGCTGCTGCGCAAATATTTTGACGATCCTGCCATCACGACCGATCTCATCACGGGCTTTCCCGAGGAAACGGAGGAGGAATTCGCGCAGACGCTCGACTTCATCGTGCGTGTCGGCTTTGCCGAGATGCACGTCTTCCCTTACTCCATCCGCCCCGGCACGAAGGCTGCCGAGATGCGGCAGGTCGATATGCCCGTGCGTGAGGAGCGCGCCGCGCGCGCCGCGGCCGTTGCCAAGGAGATGCACGAGAAGTACCTTACGCGCTGCGTGGGCAAGACCTTCCCGGTGCTCTTCGAGCGCGGCCGCAAGGACGGCAGTGCGGGTCACGCGCCGAACTATATGGAGGTCTCCGTTGCGCGCGAGGGGCTGCACAATGAGGTGAAGAACGTGAAGATCACGGCGTCGGACGGTGCGGGACTTTGCGGCGAACTGGAGGAATGAGCGATGGCGAATCATTTTTACGCCTATATCTCCCGCATGCGCTGCGTGAAGCGCTGGGCGCTGATGCGCAACACGGAAGAGGAGAACATTCAGGAGCACAGCCACATGGTCGCGGTGCTCGCGCACGCGCTCGCGCTGATCCGCACGCGCGTTTACGGGATTCCGACCGATGCAAACGCCGTGGCGGTCGCGGCGCTCTACCACGACGCGACGGAGATCCTGACCGGCGACATGCCGACGCCCATCAAGTACTACAACCCCGAGATCCGCGACGCCTACCGCAAGGTGGAGACCGTGGCGGGCGACAAGCTGCTTTCCATGCTGCCCGAAGCGCTGCGCGCGGACTATGAGCCGATCATCAAGATCGAGGACGAGACGACGAAAAAGCTCGTCAAGGCGGCGGATAAGCTGTCGGCCTACATCAAGTGCGTGGAGGAACTCAAGGCGGGCAACCTGGAGTTCAAAAAGGCTGCCGAGCAGACGCGCCGCGCGCTCGATGAGATGAAAATGCCGGAGCTCGACTACTTCATGACACACTGTATGGAGAGCTTTTCGATGACGCTCGATGAGCTGGAATAAGAAAAACAAGGAATTTCGGAACTTTTTTCGCAAAATGAACGTCTAAACCTTCGCAAGCCCCCAAATTAAGAGTGAGGTGAAAGAAGATGAAAAGATGTTTGACCCTTTTGCTCGCGCTGGTGCTGGCGCTGTCCCTTGCCGCCTGCGGCGCAAAGTCTGCTGGCTCGGATACGATGACGGGCGACTACAACGGCTATGAATCGACGAAAGAAGACTACGACTTTAGCGCAACAGATGACGAAGCGGAAGACGCGGGCGCGTGGAACGGCGATGGGCAGGTAGGCTCGGGTATCGACAAGAGCCTTTCCGAGCGCGGCGTCAAGATGATCTACAGCGCGCACATCGAGATGCAGACGCTCTCCTACGAACAGGCGGTGGAGGACATTGCCGCGCTTGTGGAGCGCAGCGGCGCTTACTTCGAGCAGAAGAACTTTTCGAACTATTCCAGCGGTTATCGCCACGCGAGCTATACCGTGCGCGTGCCGGCGGAGCAGTTCGCTGACTTCTGCGCGCAGGTGGGCACGCTCTGCCATGTGACGTGGCAGGACGACTCGGCGGAAAATATCAGCGAGCAGTATTACGACACGCAGTCGCGTCTGGAAACGGCGCAGATCAAGCTTGCGCGCTTGCAGGAGCTGCTCAAAAAAGCGGAGAATATGGAGGACATCATCACCATCGAGTCCGCCATCTCTGAAACGGAGTATGAGATCGAACGTCTCTCCGGCACGATGCGCCACTACGACGCGCTCGTGGACTATGCGACCGTTACGCTCGAGCTGAGCGAGGTCTACCGTCTCTCCGGCACGGAGGACGCGCCCAAGAGCTTTGGCGAAAAGCTCAGCAACGCCTTTACGGACGGCCTTGCCGCCGTTGCCGAGGGGCTGGAGAATTTTGCAATCTGGCTTGCTTACAGCTGGCTCGGGATCCTGATTTTCGCGGCGGTCGTGTTTGCGGCCGTGAAGCTCATCGGGCGGCTGCGCCGCGGGCAGAAGTTGCCGAAGATCGGCAGAAAGAAGAACAAAAACACGGCAAACGAAACGAAAGTGGAGGAGTAAACCATGAACATCACCTGGCTGGGCCATTCCTGCTTTCTCATCGAGAGCGCGGGCTGGCGCGTCGTGCTCGACCCCTACTATGTGGAGACCTATCCTGCGCTGCACGTCGACGCGGACGAGGCGCTTTGCTCACATTCCCACCGCGACCACGCCTTTTTGGAGGCCGTGACGCTCTCGGGACGAAACCGGGCGGAAAGCCCCTTTGCGGTCGAAACGGTCTCGACCTTTCACGACGAAAAGGACGGAGCGCTGCGCGGGGAGAACACCATCCACATTCTGCGCGCCGAGGGCTTGACGCTCGTGCACTGCGGCGACCTCGGCCATGAGCTGAGCGAGGAACAGCTCAAAAAGATCAAGGGCTGCGATGCGCTGCTCATCCCTGTCGGCGGGTATTATACCATCGATGCCTTGACCGCCAAAAAGGTTGCGGACGCGGTTGCGCCGCGCGTTCTTGTGCCGATGCACTATCGCTTCGGCACCCACGGCTATCCCGAGATCGGCACGCTGGAGGATTTCCTGCCGCTCTGCGATGATGCAAGGGTACACCGTCTCAATACGAATGGCTTCACGCTGACGAAGGACGCGCCTGCCGGCGTCATCGTGCCGCGCTTTGCCGAATAAAAGAGAACAAAGAAAAGCCGCCCGTATGGGCGGCTTTTGCCGTATAAAGCCTGCCTTTTTCGCGTAGAATGATAGTGCCTGCCCCAAGGAAGTGGGGCGAAAAAGGAGGATAAGAAGATGAAACGGGAGCTGCGCCGCTGGGAGATCGTCGGTTTTGCCGTGACGGGACTCGTGGGAACGCTGTTGCATTTTGTCTACGGCTGGTCGGACGGCAGCCGCGTCGCGGCGGCATTTTCCGCTGTGAACGAATCGACCTGGGAGCACATGAAGCTGCTGTTTCTTCCGTATTTCGTTTTTGCGGTGGTGGAGTTCATCGTGTTTTCCGAGGCGTTCCGCAATTTCTTCGCCGTCAAGGCGGTGTCGATCCTGCTGGGACTTGCCGCGATCCCGACGCTTTTTTACACGTGCGCGGGCACGTTCGGGGAACTGCCGGGCTGGGGGAATATCCTGATCTTCTTTCTGGCTGACGCGCTTGCCTATCTTGTGGGCTACCGATGGCTGACGGACGGACGGCTGCGCGGGGGCGCGATGCAGCTTGCGGGCTTTGCGCTGCTGTGGGCGCTGCTGTTCGCATTTGTCTGGTTTACCTACCGCACGCCGCAGCTGCCGTTGTTTTTGGATCCCGTGAGCGGCTGCTACGGCGTGCAGGTTCCTTGCTGAAACGATCCCCGCCGTGAAAACGGCGGGGATTTTACCCGTGATATACAAATAGTATATTTTGCAGAGTTCCTGCAAAATGGAGGGGGGAAATGCGGCAAAGTATTCGACAAAAGAGTAAAAATAGAATGCGGCAGTTCCGACAGAAGTTGCCAAAAAGCGGAGAGGTGTGTGCTTTTCCGACAAAACGTCGGAATGAACGACAGGAGATTTGCGGAAGCGACAAATTTACATAATATTCTAAATAAACGATTCTACGATGAGTTATCCACAGTTTCCACAGACTTATCCACAGCAGTGCACTTCCGGAAAAACGCTTGATTAGAGAGGAGAAATAGAATCGCTTTCTGTAAAATGGAAAACATATCGCAGAAATAGGTGTGTGTCGAAATTTACATAATTCTGGAACTGTTCGATTTGTAAAAGAACAGAAATTCGATTTGTTACCATAATCGGAGAATTATGCAAGCTGAGATCGTCCTCTTGCATCGGGCGGGGGAACGGAGATAAAAAGGGTATCCTCTGTCAAAAGAGGGTACCCTTTCGTATGTCAGATGATGGGATCGTCGATGTCCCTTGTTGCGTAAGCGTTGAGCGACCAGTCCGAGCGCACCCCGGCGAGGTATTCGTAGTACCCCTGCGCACCGATCATTGCGCCGTTGTCGCCGCAGAGCTTCAGCGGCGGGAGATAGAGCGTATAGCCGCGCTTCCGGCATTCTTCTTCAAGCGCTGTGCGGATGAAGGAGTTTGCGGCCACGCCGCCCGCGGCAACGAGTACTTTATGCCCGCTTTGCTCCATGGCGAGCATCGCGCGCGGTACCAGCTCGTCGACAACCGCCTGCGTGAAGTCGCGCGCAAGCGCGGCACGGTCGAGCTGCGTTCCCGTCTGCTCGGCGTTGTGGGCAAGGTTGACGACGGCGGTCTTGAGGCCCGAAAAGCTCATATCGAGAGGGCATCCGTCAATCTTCGCGCGCGGCAGCTCGTAGACACCGCCCTCGCTCTCGTGGGCGAGCTTGTCCATCGCCGCGCCGCCGGGGTAGGGAA
>ERZ827150.2226-NODE-2226-length-21510-cov-3.820042_pt1 | contig 21510 bp, 25 predicted proteins | sample MGYA00519779_ERZ827150 | MGnify/ENA primary metagenome ERZ827150 (study PRJEB31778, sample SAMEA3449267) | human gut metagenome | biome: human gut; feature: human-associated habitat; material: faeces | place: United Kingdom | collected 2010/2012 ...
TGAGCACCAGACAATAGCTGTTGTCCACCAGCTCCGTCTTTAACCCGATGCTGGTCGCATCAATGACCGCCTGGATGTCAATGGCGTTGCCGCTCAAGATCGCACCGATGAGTTGGGCGCCGGTGATGGTGCCTGTGGCAGTGATGTCCTGGGCAAAGAGGCTCTTTGTGTCAATGCGCCCGCCGTTGACCTTGGTCACACCGCTGGCATCCACTACCGTCAGCCCATTCAGCACTTCTTGCACCGCCTGCGCCTTGTTGTACGCCTCCTTCGCCGCCTCGTAAGCACTGGACTTGGACACACTCGAATATGCCCACGTCCCATCCGAGAAGACGGTCAAGTCCACAAAGTACAGTGTATTGGTGCTCCCGCTGGTGTAGCTGGGTTCGGTTTTGCTCCAGCTTCCGCCGGGCGGATTCCGAGTCGGTTTGCTCGGCGCACTGAGATTGGACGCCTGGAGCAGGTAGTAGCGACAGGTCGCTGTCACATCCACTCCCTTTTCCCCTTGCGGACCTTGCGCCCCCGGGTCTCCCTGTGGGCCCTGTGCGCCGGTGTCGCCCGGTTCCCCCGGAGGTCCTTGTTCTCCTTGCGCCCCTTGTGCGCCAGTCTCACCGGTTTCTCCTTTTGGCCCTTGCACCTTCGACCAGGCAAACACCGATGGGGCAGAAATATCCACGGCCTCCTCCGTCTGATTGACTGCTGTGCCCAGGTAGGGCTTGCCCTCCGGATCCAGACTGATGCCGTTCCCCTGGGCGTCGTCGGCGTAGGCGATCCAGGTGTACAGCGTCCTGTCCGCCATAGCCGCAAATTTTTCGGCCAGCTCCTCCACCTTGGCAGAGATGCCGCTCCCCTTCAGCAGGTATTCCCCCAGGGTGGCGGTCTGCTTCTGGTCACAGATGGAGGTCTCCAGCTTCAGGATACGGGCGGACAGGTACAGCGCCCCGCCGTCGTCCACGATGTTGATGCGGTCGCCGATCCGGATGCCCTCCGGCAGGTTGTTGATCTCCACCTCATAGTTGACCTCCATCTGCCGGAGCTTTTTCAGCTCTTTAATGGCCTTGCTGCACAAGGTCGCCTGGCTGGTGGTGTCATAGGTGTATTGCCGGATGTGGTGCCCCTGCCAGTCGGACGCATCCGTGACCTCCCAGGCATACCGGCTCCACTGTGCCACTGCCTGCCGGGATTTCAGCAGCTTCCCGTCCACGTAAAAGTCCCCGTCATCGTAGGTGTAGCCCTGCAAGGTGACGGGGTCTTTTTTGCCTTTGGGCGTGCCGCCGGTGCAGGAGAGCGCGGTCGCCAGGTTGGCCACCGACATCTTAGTGATGATGCGGTCGATGTCCTGGTTCAGCCGCAGCTGATCCGCCACGTCCTTTCCCCGCTCCTGGTAGATGTTGATGTACTTGTGGGTCACTTCCATCCCGTGGATGGCGAAGGAATAGGAGATCTCAAAGCCGCCAAAGCCCTCCGCAATCTCCGTCAGCCGTTCTGTCGCCGTCTGCTCGGATGCAAACTTGAGCTTCTTCACCAGGTCGGGCACCTCGTTGATGCCAATCTCAAAGCCGCTGTCCGCCGTATAGCGCTTGATGTACCAGGCCACGTCGTGGTTGGCCGTGGCCTCATAGGCTGGGCAGACCTCGTTGAGCAAGTCCATACCAGCGTCCTCGGCGTACAGGTACACGGTCTGCTCTTTTGTGTCCACTTCCACCTCGATGATGGTGTAGAACTCGTTCGTGTCGCCGTCGCTGCGCAGCAGGTAGTTCCCCGCCTCGCACATGGCCTCCAGCTGCAAGCGGTTCTCCGAATCGAATTTCACCCGGCACTCGAACACGGCCACGCCGGTCTCAATCTCCTCCGTCTTGGTATCCTCCACGATGGTGAACCCGCCAGGCAGGCCGGTGGAGGCACTGCCCTGGATTTCCATGCTGCGGTTGGCAAAATAAATAATCACAAAAACACCTCTCTATAACGGATTTTGCAGTTGGGTGCGCTCCCGGCTGGCACCCAATCCGACCAGACCACGCCGATCTGGTTAGCGCCAGGCTCCAGGTAAAAGGTCTCCCAGTCGTTGCCCAGCGCACCCAGCTCCGGCGCTCTGGCGTCGTTCAGGTAAATCTCTCCGTCCTCACAGTCCGCCTCCACTACGTCCCCTGCGGAAAACTTGTTGGGGATGTCCCGGAATGTCTCGCAGGAATCGGAGATAAATTTAGCCCAAAACAGGCCGTTATAGGTCAACGGCGTGACAGAGGCGTATTTCCCCATGAGAAACGTGATCTCATGGACTTCTGTGTTGGCGATGGCGGAGACCTTGAATGCCTTTTTAATCCCGCCGATATTGAACGTCACCGTCTTGCCGTACTTCCGGATGGTCGAGGACAGTACCGGCTGGATGATACGCTTCTTTTTGATGACCTTTCCCTTCTTCTTGATCTTCTCCGTGACTACCTTCTTGTAGCCGAAATACTTGTTGTGATAGGTCAGGTCGATATACTGGGTGTGGACGGTCTTCCCGTTCACATACAGCTTCAACAGCGCCTGTTTTCCGGTCTTATTCTTGTTCACAGAGAGTCCGGCCACGATGGTCCTCTCGGAACCATTCACATTCACCAGCAAGCACTGGAACACGCCCCGCTGCTTGCTGTCCTTCTTCCCCTTCCCCATGCACATCCGCTGCTTGTAGGACAGGCGGAAGTTCTTTGCGCCGACGTGGCCGGAAGCGTCCGCCGGGATGGTGCGGGTGATGGACGGCCCATGCCACTCGGTGCCGGTGCCATAGCTGTTGGCCACCAGCATCCTGATGTTCTCCGCGTCCTTGCCCACCACCACTGTGCCCGTAGCCGTGACGGCAGAAGAGGAGGTCCGTCCGGTGTTGATGGGCCACTTGGCGGCCACTGTGGCGTTATAAGAGGTGAATATCTGTTTGGTCAATGTCTGGGACTTGGCATAGTCCTCCGTGTCCGGCTCGTCCGGGTCGCCCAGCTGGATGATGGCAGCGTCATCGCTCAAAAAGGCCACATAGCCGCAGTCTCCGTTGCCGGTCAGGCCGCCGGTGGTGTCGTCGTCCTCGTCCGCAAACTCCGCCACCAGGGTGGGATAGCTCCGATAGGTGCCGTTGTATTGAATGGCGAAGGTGGTGCCGTCATCTAAGGTCGGTGTCACCTCGTACTCCTGCACGGAATACTTGAAGGGATCCACGCAGAGGATGTCAAACTCCCCGGTGATGGCGTTCCGCCCCGCTGGGACGTCCCCTCGACCGGAGGGCGTGCCGATGAAGAACTTGTCCGGCTCGTCCGCGAAGATCAGCTCCGCTTCCTCCACGTTTAAGGCGGCGTTCAACACTCTGAATGCGGCCCGAAATGCCTCCGCAGAGGAGGCAATGAGCTGATACCCCACCGTGATGGTTCGGGCGGGGAACCGCTTGGACTGGAGGGTGGAGCCGTCCCGGACGCCGGTCTCGTAGGTCTCGATGTCCGGTGCCAGCATCTCCCGCCCCTTCACATACAGGGTGCGGTAGCCGGTCACCGTATGTTCCAGGTATGACCCGTTGATCTTCAGAGCTTCCGAGGGCAGAGATGTGCCCTCGGCATACCCGTTGGTATCCACAAAGTTATACATTTCTGCCCTCCTTACAGGATGCCGCGCTTGCGGCTGTCTCTGGTCTGTCGCTTGTTCAGTTCCTCCTGAGTGTAGGTGGCTGTGGCGCGGGCAAACTCCCGACCGTCCACCGTCACCGGCACCTGGATGGTGTACTGGGCGTTGCGGTAGTAGTCAAAGTCTTGCTCTAGTCTGCCGTGATAGGACAGGTCAGGCCCTGCCGCCAGGGTGGGCACGGTCACCAGCCGTTCTGCCGCCTTGTGGGTAGACTGCACCATGCTGCTGATGCCCAGGGCGTAGCCAGTGCCCCAGTATTTGCCCAGCGCCTGGGACACCTTAGACGGACTGTGGATCCTGGCCTTGGCACGGATGGCACGTTCCGCCGCAGATGCCAGCTGTGCCGCCACGCTGCGCACTCTGCCCAGCTGGGACGCCATGCCGTTGGCCAGACCCATGCCGATGTAGCGCCCGGCGCTGGTGGCGCCAGGTGCGGCGTGACGCAACGTGCTGACGATGGACGATGCCGCAGAGCGGGCACTTGCCGTGGCTCGGCTGCCGCCGGACTTGATGGCGCCCACCAGGCTGTTCATGGCCTGGTCAGCAATTTTGGGCAACGGCTTCATCCCCTGCCGGACGCTGGTCAGGACGCCCTTCCCGATGGCGTTCCCCGCCGCTTTGGCCTTGACGGCTGCGGCAGAAAAGCTCCGGATGAGGGCGCTTGTCGCCTGCTGTGCCGCTGCACCAATGGGACGGATGGCCGCTGCTGCGTTACGAGCTGCACCAGCCAACCGGCGGACAGCGCCCACCGCTACGCCGCCAGAACTGGCGACGCCGTTGAGCGCTCCCGACACCGACAGTACGCCGGCGCTGGCGCTCCGAGCTGCCCCGCTGGCGGTCATAAGTGCTGTACCGAGGGCGACAATCGCTGTGCTAGACGTGATTGCGGCGGACATCAAGCTCTGCAAACTGACTGCTGCCACCAACACACCGGCGGAAACCGTGGCAATCTCCTGGATCGCCGCCGCCAGGGTAAAGTACCCCACAGCCGCTTGGGACGCCATGTCCCCGGACTGGGTCATGCTGGCCAGGATGATCTGCCCCGCCGACAGGGCTTGGATGGCGGTGGCAATGCTCTGCACACCTTCGCCGATGACGCCCATGCCCTCACCGGCCAGGGAGATTTCCCCGATGCCGACGGCTACAGCCCCCAGGGACTTGGCGATGTCAAGCAGGGACAGACCCGCAATGAGGGAGATCCCCTCGGCCACGAGCTTGAAGCCCTGTCCGGCGTTGCGGGCGCTGGTGCCGATGGACTCGATGACCCCGGCGATACCGTCCAGCACCGACCGGAAGCCGCCGCTGATGGCGTCCACCACGGTGGCAATGCCGCCACTGATGGAGTCCACCACCCCGCTGATGGCGTTGCCTGCCGTCTCAAAGACGTTGCACAGCTCCTCACCGATGCAGGTGACGATCTGGCTCACCCCGTCGGCGATGTTGCCCACCAGCTCGCCCACCGAGCCGATGACGGCAGCAGCTGCCGCCGCGAAGGCACCGGCCATTTGGGCGGCGGTGTCACCCACCTGCTTGACCAGTGGGACAAGATTCTTGATGAATCCAGCGGCCAGCGCCATGCCAGCACCCACCAGCACCATAGCAGCACCGAAGGCCACGAAGCCCACTGCGCCCGCCGTCAGCGCCGGTCCGATGATGGATGCGCCAAAAGCCAAACCGGCCAGAGCAACCACCAGGCCGCCCATGACGCCGACGGCCAACGCGCCCTGATCCGCCAGGGCGATGGCGCCGCTGAACGCTTTCACGCCAGGGACGAGGGTCTTGACGATCTTGAAGCCTTTGTAGGCCACCAGCAGTTGGGGCAGCTTAGAGACGACCTTGGCGATGATGTCGGAGTTATCCTTGAGGAATCCGGCGAAGGATTTCAGCGCATCGGTAATGCCGCCGATCACGTCGGAGAAGCCGCTGACGCTATCCTTGGAACCGAAGGAGCCGGTCAACTCAGAAAAGGAGTCGCCGATGGCGGAGAACGCCTCGCCAAATGCACCGGCAACATCGCTTGCTGCGGTTTTCAACACCGTCCAATAAGGAGAGATTGCATCGATTGCGCCCGATATTTTCTTGACCAGCCCATTGGCATCGATACCACTGATCTTATCTGCCAGCGAGTCAATCGCTTTAATCCCGATGGAAGAAAACAGCTCGAATGTGGGCATGAGCTTATTGGCAATTCCCTCTTTTACACCGTCTAGCGCCTGATCCATAGTTTTTGCCTGGGTTGCCATCTTCTGAAACCCTTTGCTGCCACCCGCTTTTTCAATCGCAGCAAAGAACGCTTCCGTTTTTATTTTTCCGTCTTGAACTTGTGAGATCAGCTTTTCTGTGCTGATTCCCATTGTTTTTGCAACTGCCGCCATGCCCGCCGGTGACTGTTCCAGCATGATCTTAAAATCTTCCCATGCGACTTTAGGCTTTGCCGCCATCTGCGTCGCCTGCTGTGACAGAGATTTCATTGCTTGGCTGGGATCTTCTGCCGCAGCCGCAAGGCCGCCAAACCCCTTCACAAGGCCGCTTGTGCCTTTGGAGAGCGATTTCATGCTACCGACACCGACCGCTTCCAGCTGTGCATAGGTAGACGCCATTTCGCTGGAATTATACACAGTTGTTTCTGCATAGCTTTGCAGCTCTTTCTTGACGGCGCTGATCTGCTTTTTGTTCTTCCCGAAGTTTTTCATGTTGCCTTCGAAGGTTTTCCATGTCTTAACAGAAGAATTGATTTCGCCGATCATTTCTTGCGCTCCACTTGTAAGGGCAGAAAACGCGCTGGAGCCCGCCTTGGCCATGACGCCGAACGCGAAGCCGCCCTTGATTTGAGTAGACACTTCTTTCAGGGATTTCAGCGCTCCTTTCATGCCGCTGGAAAAGCCGACATCTTTTGCCGACAAAATTGCTTTAATGCTGAAGCTGTCAGCCACTCTCTCCACCTCCTTCCCGCAAGAATTGTTTCAGACCGGCAAACCGGTCTTCTGGTTCTCTATCGCTCAAAACCTTCTGCAACTCTGCATCGTAGTCATAGAACTTCCGAAACGTCCGGTAGACCGGCCGGGACTTGTGCTTGCCCACCCGCTTCTCCGCCTGCACGGCGAAGGAGAGGAACGCCTGCAGGTGGTTCCGATAGTCCAGATCCACCTGCCGCAGCCGCACCGCCTGCATGAGCAGGTTGTACTCCGGGATGGTCAGCCGATCCACCTGGTCGAAAGACGTAAAGCCCAGGAAGCGGAAGCAGCTCAGCGCCGCTTCCCGGTACATCTCCTCAATGCTCAGTTCTGTTCTGCCTGTTCCGCCTGCCGCTTCTCCACGAACTCCCGCACTTTTGTCAGGGTGCTCTTGGTACAGTTCGCTCTCTCGAAAAAATCCAGCACATCTGCAAACAGCTGGTCTACGTCCGTGTTCTCGTCCTCCAGGTAGGCGTCCAGGGCTGTCCGCTGCAAGCGGGGGTGCTCACTCTGGTTGGCCGCCAGCAGCACATCCTCCAGGGTCTCCAGGACGCCGTCCATCAGGTCGATGATGGTGTAGTACAGGCCGATGTTGCGCTTTGCGCCGGTGTCCTCGTCAAAGGTCATCTCCACCCGCTTGTTGATCTCCCGCAGGAAGCCCATGCCAAAGCGGAAGGGGTATACTTTATCGTTGATGGTCAGTTCAAACATGATATTGCCTCCTTAAGCTATGAGCCGCCCAACCTGGGCGGCTCTACTCGGTCTATTTGTGCTGTTCAGCTGGTTGCTTTGGGCGTGTCAGTAAAGACGTAGGCCGCCTGCTGCTGCTGATTTGCGGTCACGGTCACGTTGCCCCGGGCACCCTTGCCATCCAGGCCAAAGGTCAGGCTGATTTCGGTCATGTCCTCCGCGTTGGAGTTCTTCTCGAACTCGGTGCCGTAGCCCTGAAAGTAGATACCCTTGAATTTGTTTTCGTTGCCACTGCCGGTGACAGCTTCCTCCAGGTTGGCTTCCCAAATCTCGAACTTCTCACCGTCCAGGATAGCGTCCTCCGTCTCGTCCACTCTGGTATCTCCCTTGCTCAGCACACAGGTCACAGTGACCTCCTGCTCGGGCACGCCGGGGGTGCGGATAGAACCATCCTTGGTGGCGGTGGAGTCGGCGTCCACAGACAGGGTGCGACCGTTCTCGGTCACAAAGGCCAGGTTCCAGGCTCCTTCCTCCGCCTGCTTGGACAGACGGCGGAACAGGTACACAATCCGCTTGCCGGGCACGGCAGACGCGAACAGCTGCAAATCAAATTTCTTCATAAAATCACCTCGTACTAAATTGAATGGCCACGTCCAGCACTCCGTGCAGGAGCGGCGTTTTGGTCGTATTGTCTGGCAGGATGCGCTGGTCTACGTCCCGCACAAACCACGCAAAGTGCGCCGTCGTCCCCAGCGTCCGGCACAGGGTCTTGATGGCGCTGAGCACGGCGGACACCGTGCCCCGCTGCTTGGGGTTGTCGTGCCAAACGTGGATGGTCTGATAGACCACGCCAAACAGGAGGGACTTGTTGGGCTCGTCCGTCTGGCGGCTGTCCCCTAAATAGAGAAAGGGATAGGGCGTATCCTCCGGCGGCAACGCCCCGTCGTACACGTCATATCCCTGTTTGCGCAGCGCCAGAAGCAGCGCCGCAAACAGCTCTTGCTGTGGATCCATACGGCTTCACCTCACTCTGTCAGTCGTTTCATGTCGCGCTTGAATTTCTCTGCTTGCTTGTCAAAGGCAGGTTTGATGAAGGGCTGCGCCTCCATAAAGCGAGTACCATACTCCAAGTATTCCGCATACTCGGTGGTAGGACCAGACTCCGCCGTCAGGCCGTTGTCCTTGATGTCCAGGCCGACACTACGCTTGGTAGCGCCGGTCTGGTAGCCCTTGGAGAAGTCAGCATTGGACTGGATCCCCGCTTGTAACTGGCTGCCGTTGTGCCGGACGACCCGTTTCACGTCCTCCATCCGAGCATTCTTCTTCAATTTCTTCTGGAGCTTCTCCAGCCCAACAATTTTCACGCCGCCCATCACGGCACCTCCGACAAAACGAAAGACTCCTTCACCCGCAGCCGGCGGCGGAGATCCACCCGATAGTGCTTCTCTCCGATGCGGATGCGGTCAAAGGGGTCTGTATAGTGGTTCTGGATATGCACGGTCAGGCTGCCCTGCTTGAGCTCGCCGTACACCAACTGCATGGTCTCTGTGCGAGTGTCCATGACGGCAGCGTATCGGGCAGCCTCCGTGACGGCGTCGCTACCATAGTCTCCGGTTTCCGGGTCGTATGCGCCAGCAATAGCCCTCTGAAAATAGATTGGCGTATCATACCTCAAAGGAATCGCACCCTCCCCCGCTTTGTGGTCTTCTGCTCGTCCAGGTAGGCTTCGATCTCGCTCATGTAACCGGCGAAATCGTTGTCGGCATAGGCGACGGTCTCCCCCTCTACAGAGTGGGAGCTCATCCCCTCGGAGCCGATGCGGTTATAGCGGATGACCGCCACCTCCGGCACGATATACGCCAGGCTCTCCGGCACCTCGCTGGCGCCGCCCAGCAGCAGGAGCAGACGCGCCTGGACGGCGCTGACGATGGTGGTCAGCAGCGCGTCCCGGCTGTCGTCTGGGATGCCCAGGAGAGTCCGCAAGGTCATCAATGTGCTCTCAGGCATCGTCCGGCTCCTCTTACGCCTTGGCGGTCACGGTGGCCACGCCAGCCTTGAGGGCACGATAGGCGCTGTCGCACTCGACCACGCAGATCTCCTTGCCGGTGGCGGCGGTGATCTCATCGGTGCCGTTCCAGGCAGTCCAGCCCTTGACGCTCTGGCCGGCGGCAGGCAGGACGGCATTGTCCGCCACCTTGTACTTGTAGCTGTTGCCGGAGGTCAGCGCAGGGGAGACGGTGAGCTTGGTCTTGCCGGAGGTGGTGGAGCTGGCGGCGCTGGTGACGGTCAGGTTGTCCAGGCCGTATTCGCTGTTCAGCAGCACCTTGCAGACTGCCTTCTTGTTGTCCGGCAGGATGAACTCACCTGCCTTGCCTGCACCCTGGAGCGCCACACCGTCAAAGTCTTCGGATTCAATGGTGCGGGCGGTGTTGATGCCGGTGAACGCTTTGCCCACGCCGTCGATGTAGACGTAGGCCACCTCTCCGGTCTGGAACAGGTCGTCAGGCACTTCCTCGATGAGGAAGCCCTTGAACTTCACCACGCCGTTCTCGTCGATGTTGGCCACGGAACCCTTGGAGGTGGTGGTCAGTCTGTGGTCCACGATAGCGTTATACAGGTCTGCACACACCTTTGCCCGCTTGGTGCCCACGGCCTCGATGTTGTTGTAATACTTGCTCAGGGCGTTGAAGAGCGCCAGCACATTGTCGTCGGTGTAGTCCAGCAGCGTCTCGCTGTGACCGGCATTCTGGGAGATGAACTTGCCGTGAGCGTCGTTAAATGCCTTGGTCTTCGCTCTGGCCTGCAGCTCCAGCCGGTCTGCGATGGCGGCCGCGAAGTCGTTGTTCACCGTGTGCCGGTCGATGCCCTCATGGAAGTTCCAGCCCCAGGTGTATTTTGCGGGGGTGTTGGTGTAGATGATCTCGGTGCGGCTGCCGAAGCGGCTGGAATTGCCAGTGCCAGTGCCGAACGCCTTGGTGGCAGTCTTATCATAGCCGGTGCCGCAGACACAGGGGATGTCAGAGGTCTTCACATAGAAGGCGGTCTCGTTCTCCTGGATGCCGTCCATGGCTTCGATGCTGCCGCCGAAGAAGTCGGCAAAATAGCTCTGCTTCTTGAATACCGCCTGCAGCAGGCGCTTGAATTCCAGCTGATAGCTGCGGGTGGGCAGGTCGTTGTTGTCGCCAGCCGCGAACAGCTGGAGGTCAAATTTCTGTCTCATCTTTCTGCTCCTTTACTGATATTTCGCAATGCGCTTGTCGATCTCAGACATGGCATTGCCGGTGTTGTGCACGGTCTTGGGGGTTCTGCCGGTAGCTCTCTCCACTTCAGCGCGCTTCAGCTGCGCCTGGACGATGGACACAAAGCGGTCGATCCGCTCCTTGGTCTCCTCGGCGTCCTCCCCTACCACGAAGTCCAGGATGTCCTGGGTGGCGTCCACGTTGTGCTCCTTCAGCAGGCCGGTGGCCGTCTTACCCAGCTCCATCCGCAGGGCGGAACGCTTCAGTTCTGCGTTCTCCTTCTGGAGCTTCTCCATCTCATACTGGTGCTTCTGGTCTGCGTTCATCTTCGCCAGCTTTGCAGACTCCTCCTGGGCGTTCTTCACTGCCGCTTCCTGTTCCGCTTTCCACTTGGCGAATTTTTTGTTGATGATCGCATCAACATCCTTGTCGGTGTATTTCTTATCGCCTGCGCCCTGCTCCTGGGCAGGCTCCTGGCCTTCGGGCGGTTCAGTGCCCTCCGGCTGTGCCTGGGCAGGCGCTTCTTCCGCAAACAACTGCAGGTCAAACCGAACTTTTTCCATTGCTTCTACCTCCTCAAAGTTTTTGACCATTCTTCGCTGGGTCTTCCCCCTGTTTTTCCGCCGTCAGGGCTTCGGCGCGCCGTTCCCGGCGATCTAAGACTTGTACGCACTGGGGATAAGCCTCCGCCACCCCCTGCACGCCAACAAAAAAGGAATCGGCCAGCAGATTCACCTGCGGCGATTCCTCGTATCTGACAAACGCCCCGCCGGGCGCAATGTCGCTGTGTAATTGTGTGTCCGTCAGCTCCTCCGCTGACCGGACAAAGGTCTGCACCAGCGTGGATACCGCCGCACAGACCAGGTCATGGCCGGGCGGTCCTGCACCAGCGTGGCCGGTGACCTGGATAGAGCCCGGTTGGATGATTACCTGAATCATGGCCTTTCCTCCTGAAAATGGGTATGAAAAAGCACCCTTCCGGATGCTGTCAATCACTTTACTTGCCTGCAATGCTCATGCCGAGCTTAATGCAGTAAAGAATCGCTGCAATAGCGAGCACAACAAAATACGCTGTGCCCATCTCTAATTTCAATCCGACCATGAAAAGTAAAATACACGTCAGCATATTATCCTCCTGTTCTTGGGCATAAGAAAACCACCTTGCCGCAGCTTGGTGGTTTTTTCAGGTAAACAGAGTCATTTCTTTTATATCCTTCAGCGTCCTCTTTGCTTTTTGAATCAGCGAATTTTCGAGCAAATACTCGATTCCTTTCGGCGTGATAAACGTATCTTGAAGATTTCCCACTACCGTTCCACTCTTCGTTTCACAAATCGTTATGCCTTCAATATACTTTTCATTGAACAAACTGGACACAATATACATCCAATAGCTTTCTGGAATCGAATATGTAGCCGCTTGCAAAAAACATATTTCTGGGTTTTCCCCCTTCTTTAAGCAACCATACAAATATTTGAGCACTTGATAAACAATAACAAAATAATCGTCTTTTGCCATACTGATCTCCCTTCGTGAAACATTGGCACAGTTCAAATTGAGCTATTTTAATGGATAATTTGATATTCTCCTAAAGCAATCTCATATTCGCCATCAAATTTGAGCACCACGTTCATCTTGCCGACAATGGAAATACTCACATCGCAAGCATCAACCGCATACTCTTTTTGTCCATCCGAAATCTTATGGCATGTAAACTTTTCTGTAATTTCACTGCCAGTGCAATAAGCAAATGTAGTGCCTTTGTGAACCCATGTATCCAAAATATTCATGTACACACTACCTTTCCTTAATATCCAACATGTGCCGCACTTCTCTCAACTTAATGCCGCTCTTGCGCAATCGTTCGATAGCATCACGAATCAAAATGTATCTCTCTTTATTGGACAAAATCGGTGAAAACCTCGCCGCTCGAATGCTTGCTTGCGCTTCATCCAAAACTACATCATCCTTTGCGGTTCCTCTTTTGACCGTCTCTCGATGTCCAACAATTTCATGAGATAATGCCCCTCGATTGGAAACCCTCTGATTTGCTGTCTTTCCGTTGTCATTAGGATATACATCCGTTCCGATATACAGCATATCAAAACCAGAGCCATACGCCGTGCTATAGTGTTCTCCATATCGAATCTGTTCCCTTGGCATTCCCAGCAGAACCGCAATGTCGACATTTTCTTTTATTTGCTGAGTGGTCAATGGAGTCTCATTTCTAAGCCCGCCAGTGTTTACTTTCATTATACCATGTTCGCTGCCCTTTTCAAGCAAATTCTTCTGCGCTTCCCACTCCTCCGTGGTGCCGCCCTTGTCCAAAAAGTCCAACCAGGCTTCGTATTCGGCATCGTCCTCATAAGCGCTGACGGAGCACCGGCAATTGGGGTGCATAGGCGGGGCATTCTTGCCCGGCATCATGTCCTTGATCTTGAAGTGTTTGCCGTCCAGGTCGGAGCAGGCGGCGCAGCAGCCATGGTTCACGTGGAAAGTATACATCTCGAAGCCGTTGGCCAGGAAGGACTGCTTCTGTGCTTCCGTCTGCACCCTGGCCAGCTCTGTCCGCATGAGCCGTTCGGCATTGCTCGCGCTGGCGCCGAAGGTCTTTTGAATCTCCCTGGCCAGCACCCGGGGGTTCTTCCCCTGAATCATTCCCACCTGGAGCTGTTTGGACAGCTCCGCTTTCATCTGCGCTTGGTTGCCCCAGATGCGCTCGGAAAAGGTAGCACCGTGGAAGGACGTATTGGGGATGGTCTCCGCCAGCTTGGCGTTGTTCCGGACGGTCTTGCCCAAGATTCCCGCCTGCCGCTGTAGTTCCTCCTCCGTGCGCCCTCGCAGGATTTTAGCCATGAACTGCTCCTGCTCGTTGTGGCCAGCGACCAGTTCCAGGCCGATGTTGGCCTTTAGCATCTCCAGCCGGTTGACCTTCATGGTCAGGTTGTACAGCCGCATTTCCTCATTGGCTTGCTTGGAGAAGTCCTTGTCCGCCACATAGCGTTTGGCCTTGCGCTCATAGGCCGCAATGTCCAGCTTAGACACCCGCCGTTTCGCCTCGGCCAGGGTGATCTGCTCCTTGTCCGCGTAGCGGCCATAGAAGGCGTCAATCTCCTTCTGGGCGGCGTCCAGCATATTCTGATAGATCGCCCGCAGCTGCGCCTGGTACTCCTGCTCCTCCTGGAGATAGTGCTTCAGGGCTTCCGCCTCCCGCTTCTCCCAGTAGGTCTTACTGCTCATGTTCTACCCCAAACCGGAAATCCGCAGTGCTTTCTGCCGCTTCCGCTCCCTCCTGCTCCATGCGCTCCAGCTCCTTCTTGACGTCTGGGACGATGGACAGAACGGACAGCTGTGTTTCCTTGGACACGATCCCTTCCAGTTGGGCAGCGGTCTGCGCCTCCTCTGCCACGTTTTTGGGCAGGTTGCGGGTGGTGCGGATGTCCACATCCCGCCAGGCGTCCCGATTGGGGACGTTGGTGGACAGAGAACAAAAGAGCTTGTACCGCTTGCGCAGCGCCTTTTCAATCTTGCGGTCGAAGGTCAGCGCCAGATTGCTCATGGCCTGGAGCTTGTACGCCAGCGCAACACCAGATGCGGCGCTGCCAAAGGACTCGTCGGAGATATTGGCCACCATGGAGGTCTGATAGATCAGCGTTTCCAGGCGGTTGAGCAGGTTCTCCTGGGTGCCATCTGCCGTGGGCTTTTGGAGGAATTGCACCAGGATGTCCTTGGCGTCATCGGTGCCGTACAGGTTGATGACTCGGTTGTCTCGAATCTTATAGATGCCGTCCTCGTCCAGTTCTGCGCCCAGCACTGCCAGATAGGCCTCCGCGAAAGCGTCCACGTCGTTGGCCTTTTCACCCAGGGTGTGGTTGTACGCCTCCACCAGGCCGGAGATCCCTTCGTACAGTCCCATGCGATCCTCATTGAGCATCCACTCCACACAAGGGAGCCGCCCATAGGGGTTTTCCATCGGTTCTCCGGCAGTGGAGCCTTCAAAGGGGATGATCTCCTCCCTAGTCAAAATTTCGCCATAGCGCTGTCCCGGTTGCTCGGTCTCTGTGCTGTGGTACCCGTACCGCACCGCAAACAGCGCTCGATTCTTCACCGTGTCGTCATAAACCACGAACAGCTCCATGGGCGTGCAGATGGTCATCTTGGTCTTGGCCTCCTCGTCCTGGTACAGGTACTCAAAGGCGTGGCCGTAAATGCAGCACTTCCGTGCCAGCTCGTATTCATGGTCGGTAATCTCGTTCTCCCGCTCAAAATCGTTGATTGCTTGGGCAATGGTATCATCCGGGTGGCTTTTCTTGATGGGCACCCCATAACCGAAGCCCAGGAAGGTGTCCGTGATGTACCGGGGGAAGTTGACCGCCAGCCGGTTGTCCGGCTTCCAGTCGGGCTTCTCCGGCTGCTTGTATACGTCGTGGAATCCCTTGTACAGGTTCTCCAGGTAGATGTAGCGTGGGAACCGCTCCTCGTGCTGACGGATGTACCCCTCCGCCAGCGTCAATGTAATCGGCTTGTCCGCACTGCACTGCAACGGTTCCGGCAGCTTGTATGGTCGTCTCTTTCTCATGTCAAATCCCTCCCTTGAAGGTCTTTATCTTCACCTTGCCACGGCGCTCCTGCTCAATGGAGTACCGCAGCATGGCCATGGCGTCATCGAAGAAGTTCACTGGCTCGTCCAGATACTGGCCGCTCTTTTCGTCCCTGCGCCATTTCCACTGCTGGATCTCCTTGATGGTGTTCACGCAGCTGGGGTGGAGGTGAATCTTGTGCTGCTTCAGGTGGTCGATCTGAGCGCGGACGCTGCCCGGCTCCTTCTTGACCGGCACCGCCCGGTATCCGGCCTTGCGCCACATCCGGATGCGATCCGGCTCGGCGCTGTCGCAGTACATGGTCAGGCGCTTCTGGAACCGTCCCCCCGCCAGGCGGATGATCTCATCCGTATCTTTGCCGAACACGTACAGCTCCTGACAGAGATAGAGCTCGCCATCTTTGAACCCCACCTCGCCGATGCAGTTGGCGTGGTTGAAACCAAAGTCCTGGGCGTTGACCATGTAATCGAACCGCTCTGGTGACCGGTCAAAGTCCTCGATGACGTAGTTGGTCAGAATCAGCCCGCCAACTTCGCCCCACTCGCCTAGGCCGTAGATGCGGTAACCGTCTGGATCCACCAGCTTGCGCCGCTCCATGCGCTGCCGGTAGGCATCGTCAATGAAGCGGTTGTGCAGGTAGGTGCTGTGATGGGTCAGAACGTTGGGATCCTGGATGTCGAAGAAGACCCGCTTGATCCAGTGCTGCGAGCTGACCGGATTGAAGGTGCACCTGATCTGGTAGAACTGCCCTTCCGGCAGCGCGCCACGAAGACGGTCGTCGATGATCTCAAAATCCTGCTGGGTGATCTCCGTAGCTTCTTCGATCCAGACGTCCGTCAGCTTCCCTCGCTTGAAGGTGATGGACTTCAGCTTCTCCCGCTGGCGCTCATCGTTGACGCCCCGGAAGATGATCTGATTCCCGTTGACCAGGCATTCCAGGGACAGCGGCGAGGCGTTGATCTTCCAGTAGCGCCCGTAGCGGTCACCGAACATCCGGTAGATCGCGCCGGTCAGCTCTGCATAGGTGCTGTCGCGGTTGGTGATGTCCGACTTGCGGATGCACACCAGGTTCCGGCCCGGATCCTGCATCAGCCGCAGGATATAATGCTGGGCAGTGTCCACGCTCTTGCCGGAGCCAGCACTGCCCTTCATGATGATGTATCGTTTTGTGCTGCGGTCGACTTCCCGGAAGCAGTGGTTCATCTGGACCGAAATCTTCATTCAGAACTCTCCCCATAGTCGATGCAGATATGCAGCTCCGCGTCCGCGTCCAGGTCGACCTTGTCGGTGTATAGGCCATAACGCTTGCCCAGGAGCTCGGCGGCTTTTAGCCGCTCTTTCTCATCCGGCGGCTTTTCAATCACGCGCTCGGCGCCGATCTCGTCACGGGCGAGGACGCTGGACGTCGATTTGCCCCGGAGGACGCTTGTCAGGTATTCCATGACTTCTTGAGCGTCAGCGGTCAATTTGCTGTGCATCTGCTCCAGCTGTTCGTTGATATAAGTGGCAAGCTCCGGCTTGTACTGCGATTTCCTACCTGCTTTTACCTGCTTTGCGTCTGCCTCCTGATTGACCCAGTAGCAGGCGTTTTTTGCCGTGCTCTCTGAATATCCGGCTCGAATGGCAGCCTGCGTATAATTCATGTCCAGCAAGAATTCATCGCCGAACCGTTTTTCTTTCGCTGTCACTCAGGCCACCACCTTTCTCCGAAATTTACGCCGCCAGCTCCCTGATAGCCCCCGCAATCCGCCGCTCCGCAACGGCAAAATACTGCTCATCCTGCTCCATCCCGATGAAGCGCCGTCCGGTATGCACGCAAGCGACGCCTGTGGAACCAGAGCCCATGCAGTTGTCCAGCACCGTCTCGCCCGGCCTGGTGTATGTACGGATGAGGTATTCCAGCAGCGCCACCGGCTTCTGGCTGGGGTGTACTCTGTTCTTCCCACTGTCCACGTCAAACCGCAGCACGTTGCTGGGATAATTGCCGTAACGCTGGACAGACGCGTTTGCCCGCTTGTCCAGGCGATAGACGGCGTCCGCCTGCGCCTGCTTGCGATGGATGATCTCCCGCTCCAGCTTGACCAGCCCCTGCGGCTGATACAGCGGCTTCTTGCGGTAGAAAATGCACACCTCTTCGACCTGGCGCATGGGCTGCACCTTGGCGAAAACGTGGCCGGTCTTGATGTTTTTAACCCAATACCAGGTGTACCGGTACTGACAAATGTTGCTGTGAATCAATCTGGTCGTAAACGGCTGGGACGAGAACAGCGCAACGGCGCCGTTGGCCTTGACCACCCGCTCATACATCCGCCACATGGCATCGAACGGCAGCACGCTGTCCCACCGGCAGTCTGTGACTCCATAGGGCGGGTCGCAGAGCACCATGTCAATGCTCCCGTCCGGGATCTGTTCCGCCAGCTCCAGGCAGTTACCTCGCAGCAGTTTGATTTCATCGTTTTTCACGTTTTCACCTTCCTTCGGGGTAGAAAAAATGGCGGTTGCACATTGCTATGCAGCCGCCATTCCCGTTTTCTGTTAAGTATAACCATATCAGATGATGCGCGTGACATCAAGTGTCATGGCGTTGCATCTTTCTCTAAGTACCGATAACACGCTGATTTCACGCCATACGTGGAGTTTCCGCCACCCAGGATAGCTGCCACCTCGCACCACATCAGCCCTCGGATAAACCTCAGCCGAAAGATTGTCCGTGTCCGCGGGTCTGGGATAGCTGCGATATATGCCTGCACAGCCCCTTCCTGCTGACCGATCTCCTGCCGGAGCCTGTCCGCCTCGTCGGCCATGGTGGCGATTTCCACCGCCAAGTCTCCCACCTTGTCCCGCACACCGGTTGCATGGGGCATCCCGGTCAGAGCCTGTGCGCCTGGGCTGGCAGCACACCGGAGGGACTGCAACATGGACTCGACCTCTGCCAGCTGCGCCCGCAGCTTATAGTGCTCTGATAACTCGTTCAACGTCATTTGCATCCCTCCGGTTCTTCATCGTCATTTACAGTGCCTTATACTGCCCATAGCTCAACCCCAACTCCGCCGCCCTAGCAGCGTCCAGAGACAGCGGACTCAGTTCCCTGCGCCGCTGGTATGTACGCTCTACGCTGCAGGTACGGGCATGTCCAGTCTCCTGGAGGCAGGCGCAGTACATCGTCAGGCTTTTCGCGTTATCCATGTGCTGCCAGTGGGGGCAGCCCTTGCAAGGGTTTGCGGCTCGTGTTGCTACAGACCTTGGCGGTTTCTTTTTTGCCGGCTTCTTCGGCTTCACGGGGTTTGCGCAGTGCCGTTTGCGCCGTTCTTCCGCCTGTTCTTGTCGGACTTCGTCCCGTCTGGCTTCCAGTTCTTCCGGAGCGGCGTGCACGAGCCACTCCAACCGGACTTTGTACACGTCTGACGGCCTGGTTTGGTTGCGTTCCCACTTGCTCACAGCGTTTTGCGTCGTGCCGACCAACTGGGCAAGCTGGTACTGCGACATCTGCTTCTGCGCCCGAAATGCCCTAATCTCTGCTCCTGTCATGTCTCATCCTCCTCCGGCGGTGTCGCCGTCCAGACCCACAAGGGCAGCTGTCCAGGCGTGTGCCCCATCAGGATCAGACGCTCGTAGTAGGCGCAGTGCGCCATCCGCCCCCACTGCTGGGCAATCCCCTGCCTGCATACAGCGTGGTGCAGACAGGTGTCGCATAGGTTACGCTTTGTCATGCGTCATACCTCCCCCTGTTCCATGCTGTTCAACGGCCGGATTTGGACAAAGATCCCTGGGATGTCCGCCCAGAACTTCTCCGCGACCTCGCTGGCCACTTGCGCGTCATCAAGCCAGAATCCCGTGACGGTCATGCAGTCCTTGAGCAGCTTCTGCAAGTTATCCGTGTCCGGCTTGGATGTCTTGTACTCTCCATCCCGGTGCCGACCTCCCTTGTCCAGCGGGAAACACCACTTGCACAGCAACTGCACAGCGCCCTTCATGGGCTTCACTGGCTTGTGCTCAGCCAGGTACCCCATCAGCTTCGCTCGTGCAGCCTTCAACTCTGTCGGCTCGTAGAAGATCGGCTTGCCTTTGACCACTCTCACCTGCTTCTCCTGGTGCGTCACCGTGGGCGGCACCATGGGCATGAAAAATTGCACCTTCACGTCCATCACCTCCACAGAGTAAAGCCGCCAGCAAACAGCGTTACTCGACCGTACTCAGTCATAAAGGCTGACATCACTTCCAGCGGTTCCGACTCTTCGCCGCTTCCCTTGGCAAGCACCTCTGCGCCTGCGTCCAAGTGGGACAGCTTTTCCATCAATTCATACACTTTCATTACTTCACCTCGTTAAAGTATTTCGTCTTTGAGAAATTTGCATTTAGTCACGGGCAGGGGAAGGGAGGTCGGCGGCTTGCTTTCAGCCGCCTGCCTTTCCCCCGTGACCGTCAGGGAGCCGCAAATAGGTACCTCGTAGAGGTACTTTGCGTGCGTGAGCCGCAAATAGGGTTTTTGCCCCTTTCTGCGGGTCACAGCCGCAAATAGGGTTTTTCTCCTTTCTGCGGGTCACAGCCGCAAGACGCAAATTATCCTTTTTGCGTCTGCGGCAGTTGCTGTTTCAGGCCAACTTTACCACCCTCAACCCAGAACTTCCCCGACTCTTTCAGGTGCCTACGCACCGTATCTTCGCTGCTGTTCGTATAACTCACTAGGTCGGAAATTGCAACCGTTTCCGCATCCGGTTCTAGTGTATATTGGAATGCGTTTTCGATTGCTTCCACCCGCTCTTTCTTTCGTTCACTGGGGCTTTTAGAACGCTTCCCCGACTTGGCGAAATTCCGCTTCCAACTAGGCAAATCCTCATCCGGATTCAGGTCGCCCAAAACGCCAGAAAAGTCCACTTTATGAACCGGATATTCGAACCAAATATTCAGTGCGGGGAACTTTGGGAATTCTCGCAATGTACCCTCAATCCGCCATCCAGTAACGGCGTCTGTCCGCTGTTCTGTCTGCTCCACATCCACCAAAAGCTCGTTGTACGCTCTGGTTGGCAGGTAGTCCGCACAGGCGTCCAGAGCCGCCCGACGGGAGCATAGATCGTCCTGGCCGACCTTATCGAGCTGGTCATATTTCTTGAGCCACTGGCCGCAAAGCTGCCCCACAGCATTGTTTTTGCGCTGCTCTCGCAGCTCCTCCGTCAGCTCCAATTCGATCATGTCTAACAGTGCATCGGGATCTCGCGCGAACACGCCGGAGCCGCTGGCTCTGTCCATGCTGCGCTTGCCGCCCTGGGCACCTTTTGAGTGATGGTGGCAGTAGATGACGGCACAGCCCAACTCGGTACAGACCTTATCAAACTGGTTGCAGAAGGCGGCCATTTGGTCGGCGCTATTCTCATCGCCAGTGATGACCTTATAGATGGGGTCGATGATGATGGCAATGTAGCTCTGCTTCGTCGCTCGACGGATGAGTTTCGGAGCCAGCTTGTCCATGGGGACGGAGTGGCCACGCAGGTTCCAGATGCTGACGCCATGCTGGGACGGCGCTCCCATGGCCTGTCTCACGTCCCGGAACCGGTGCAGGCAGGACGCCCGGTCCAGCTCCAGATTGACATACATGACCTTGCCCTGAGCGCATTTGAATCCCATCCAGGGCAATCCCTCCGCGATGCAGATGGCCAGCTCGATCAGAGCGAAGGATTTGCCTGCTTTACTGGGACCGGCCAGCAGCATCTTGTGTCCCTGTCGTAAAATCCCTTCAATAAGCGGCGGGGACAGTTCCGGCAGGTTGTCGATCAGATCATCTTCCACGTCCGGAAGATCGTCGTTTGCGCTCTCGATCCAGTCCCGCCATTCCGCCCAGCTGCTTTTCCCCACATTCACCGCCAGCAGGCTCTGTTGTACTCCTTTCCGGGTCACCCCCGGCATACGGGACAGTCGGGAGGGATTCCTGTTCTGCTGATCTACCACCAGACCGTTCTTCTTGCAGACATTATAGAGGTAGTCTACCCGGTTCCGATACTCTCGGCAGTCTGGCGCGTCCACCTTGACAATGGCGTGCAGGCTTTTCCCGCCGCTGTGTACCAGGCAGGCAATGGGCAGCTCCAGCGCTTTCAACGTGGCATACTGCTCCTCTATGCCCATTTCATCGGATTCCACCAGGGCGTAGTTATAGGCGGTGACGTTCTCGTTGCGGACACCATTGCCGTCCAATGGGTTGAACCGGATCCACGCCCCTGCATCCGGATTCCAGTCTTGCACGACACGGCCAATGTCACCGTCGCAGATGGAGAGTTCTTCGATCAGCTCACCTGCCGTCCGGTCATAGCAGCCCTTCTGTGGCATATATCGCCCATCCCGCTCCCATGATTTTGTGACATATCCCACCAAATCAGAGCTGTCGAATA